>Ga0307515_10022825_pt1 | contig 11009 bp, 9 predicted proteins | sample 17_EM_MG_FD_194513 | JGI IMG/M metagenome (GOLD analysis project Ga0307515, IMG submission 194513) | Populus trichocarpa ectomycorrhiza microbial communities from riparian zone in the Pacific Northwest, United States - 17_EM | ecosystem: Host-associated > Plants > Roots > Unclassified | place...
ACTTACGGTTTGATATAGTAATTTGACTATATATTTTTATTAAGTCAAACAAAACTATAAATAAAAAGAATATACAATATCATATTTATAAAACAAAACATCAAGATTGATGGACAAAATAGATAAGCGAGTATAACATAGAAAATTCAATTTGCATCCAAAAACAAACAGTTGGCTCAGAGAGTATTTAAATATTCAAAAGACTTCATATCACTACTACAATATTTTTTTTTATCGTATTTCTTTGATTCGTCTTTTTGATTACTTTGATGGGGCATCTTCATTTTATTTTGATCTTGGCTTGGTCATATTTGTCTTTCATTTGAGCATACCCCCTAACATTCAGATTTATTGAGCTCTTTCATGACCTCTTTTTAGCCTTTGATCTTTAAATTTCTACTTGCCCCCAGTGTGGGTTGTGATTCTCAATCAAGATCGACCTTTGACTTTTGAAATTTTCATTTGCCTCCCAATGTGGAATGTGTTCTTAGTTAGGATTAGTTCTTGATCATTAGAATTTTCATTTGCCCCCCAGTGTGGGGTGTGATCCTAGTTAGGATTTTTACAAAGAAAAAACTTATTCAGGCTCAAATAAGGACCATAAGGGATATATTTTTAGAACATGAAGGGATAACAAAGATAGTCTTGCATCATTTCAAATGCAAATGATTAGAACTAATAAATTTTGTTCTCTTCCCGTGTAATGGTTTGAAACTTGCATAAGATCTATGTTTTTATGAATCAATGACTATCAAATCGGACTACATGTGATTATGTATATAGCTAAAAATAGCTCAAGAGACATGCGATGTAAGTTTTTCATTTTCATGTCTTGGTTCAAAATTGTTTGGTCACCTCAAAAAAAGAGTTGCTTGAATGATTCGTTTGTCATCTTACAAAAGGGTGTCTAAACATTGTTTTAAGCAAACATCAAATTATTTTTGAAATAAAAAAGCAAAAGCAGTTTTTTCAAAATTATTTTGGCAAAAAAGGTTTTTTAGAAAACTGATGTGGTCAAAATATTTTTAATAAAGCAATGGGATCAATCACGAGGGCCAATATTATGAGTTTCAAAGGGGTTGTCTCTTAGTGTTTTGCATGACACACCTTGGGGTTCGACGCGTTTTATCATTATATTTATCCAATTATAGAAAATAATATAATACCAAGTTATTACTTTGACAAAAAAAAAAATATCTTTTGATTTCGAAACAATAAAGAGATTGAAAAGGCATGTTTCACTAAAAAGATGAGATGCAATCCCAAAACAAAAATACAAAATAACAAAGTTCCATAACAAAATGATTGATAATGCAACACCCTTCTTAGATTAGCTTTCCCAACAATATCTATGTCTCGTCAATATTTACCAACCACTTGTTATGCTAAAAATGATCTGGTGGCAATGTGGTAGATGACATTATCTTTCACAAACTCATTTTGTCCCTTTCATCAGCTTACAAACTTGATTTTATAAAATTCTTGTGATTTGTAGTTATATGGATTTAGACAAGGTGAAGATGTTTGATATATCTAGTTTGCAGCAAATCGCAGTGAATTCTATGGCGAGACAACATAAATATTTGAAGAACTCGTGTAGTTGAAGGCAATAATTTGCAAACTTTGATTAACCATATAAGTATTATAAACAAATCTTTTAATGAGGGTGTGAAAATAGACTAGGAGGAATATTCATAGTGAGCTTCTCAGTATTGGCTTTCATGTATGGGGGCTTCCTTTCAGAGCGGATGGCTTGTCCTATCATATCGGTTAACTGAGCCATCTCCTTTCTCAAGAAGTTATCTTGCTTTCGTCCAGACTGAACTCTTGTATTTGCTTCTTGTAAATCTTGATAAGGGTTGGCATTTAGGGGTAGGCCTATAGTTCTTCTGCAAATGAATGACATGCAATGTTGCAAAGCTGATAAATATGATATGCATATGAAAAAAGATAAGGTAAATTGAATACGAGTTCGCCTTTCAAGGGATGTCAATGGTTATCACCTGATGTTTTATTAAATCGACAAGGAAATTTATATTTATCTCAGTCAATTTGTAATAATCTAGACTCTTGTAGAATCTATTTGACGACTATTTGTCACCCAAAAGTCCTAGAATTTAGGATGCCACATGTCAGGCTTTTCTTGACGCAATAGGTCTATTTTTTTTTTTGTAAAAAGTATTTTTCAAGAAAATAGTTTCTCTCATTTTCCAATACAAAACGAACATAAAAATTTAGTTAACTAATTTTTTTTAATCAAACCCTAAACAATGCTAATATAAAGAAAAATATTTTAAATTTATAAAGTCTTGAAATTTTTGTCATAGACTACCAATTGATCACAATATTCTTCAACACCAACATTTAACCACTTTAGCTATCATAATTATTACTAGTTTACCACCACTTTATTATTGTTGTTACCAACACCATTTACCACCTCCTTATTATTGTTGCTACAATCACCATTATGGTCTTTACTAGCAATACCTTATTCTTAAATAACTATTATAACAATCATTATTTTATCCCTATTTCTACTATATTACTGGCTCAACAAAAAATTCTAGTTTAGAATGTTAGGCTAACACCATTGCCATTAATATTATTACTATCATAACCATAATTATCATCAAAGCTACCATCATAATCATCAGAACCACTACTTTTATCATTATAGAATTTGAATCCATGACTTCGGGTATTAGAGACCCGTGTTCTACCGAACTGAACTAAACATTATATTTTTTCTTATTTTATTATTGTCAATTTAAAGTTATTAATGAAAAATAATTTATTATATAATTTTTTTAATACATATACAAAAATAATAAAGTGGACACTATGCATAAACATATTCAAATATTGAAATTGATGTATTTGCCAAAAATGTCCAAGCTTAACTAACCCTAAACTTAAAATTAAAAAAAAAAAAACTAAAAGTCATTGAAGAAACACATTGCACAAATTGCATATAGACACAAATCACTATTTATTGGAATATTATAATTACTTTTTTGCTCTTCCAACAAAAATACAAAAAAATAGGTTAACTTGCTTTTAGGGGTAAATTAGTTTTTTCCATAGAAGACATTAGCCACCATTCAATTGTTTGAGGGCAATTCAATCTTTTTACCTTTTAAGAACACAATATAAAGACTATATTAACCTTAAAAGCAAATTTTGCCTTAAAAGAAAATTTTGTTTAAAGGTTGATCGAGGACAATTTGGTCTTTTTATTATTCTTTAGAAAAAATATAAAGACTTGCGTACCCTTTAAAGGAAAAAAAAAACTTGCAACCAAGGGTATTTATGTCTTTTCATGCTGTTTTTTCTTTATAATTAAGAAGTTGTTCGAGGTCAATTTGATCTTTTAATATTTTCAAGGAACAATATAAAGACTTTAATACCCTTAGAAACAAAAAAAAAATTAAAACTTGCAACCAAGGGTATTTGCGTATTTTCAGGTTTTTTTTTTGTAATTAACAGGTTGGATTGATGGTGACTTGGTCTTTTAATAATTTTAATATTAATTAAAAAAACACTTTGCTTGCGCGTGCACAACACCCGCCAATGAGTGGGCGATGCCTGCACCCTTCGGGCATCGTTGGAAGCGGTTCAATGCATTCTTTCCAACGATGCTGGATGTGCGGCTGGTGGAGGAGTGCTTGGGCTTCAATGAACCTTTTTCTTCTCTTCTTTTTGCTAAAAGATGATTGTGTCCTTTCATTAGCTTTTTGTATCCATTCTAGTCCTTTTTTTTTATCTTATTGCTATTTGTTTTGTTTTTAATTTTTTTGGTTGATTTTTTTCTTCAATTTTGTCCTTCATCATTTGATTTCAATTAATTTTTATATCAAACTTGGTCCCTATTTTTTTTAATTTCTATTTATTTTGTAACCCCTTTTCTAATTGAATTTTATTTTCAATTTCACCCTAAAATATTTGATTTCAAATTATTTTTATATCAAATTTAGTCCATATTCTTTTTATTTGAATTTATTTTGTTTAAGAGCCTTTTGTTATTGCATTTTCTTTTCAATTTCATCCCCAAGCATTTTATTAATTTATAATTTTGCTTTGTTGTTTTTTAGAGTCTGTTTTCTTTGAGGCTTGTCATGGGCTCATGACCAAGACCATGAGTCTCGAAGATTAACATTGGTTGAGTTTAGTCTTTTTGAGGACCTTTTTTTTTAAAAAAAAAAATTCTATTTCATCCTTCAACATTTAATTTATTAAGAATTGGTCTTTGTGTTTTTTTTTTTCTATGGAGTTATTCCAATCATGTGCCTATGGTCACCAAGTCACTGGGTTAACCTGGGTTGACATGAATTTTTTTTTGGTTTCACCTTTGTACATTGGATTGTTTTATAATTGAGCAAAATAGTTTAACCCGAATGGGCTTACGTCAGTTTTTATTTAATGTTGTTATGTTTTTTTATTATTAATTAAATTAGTTGATCTTATTAAACCTAATCGAGTCAATGACTCGAATCCTGAATTGTTTTGGTTTTTTTAACACTTGCGTCATCTTAGCATATTTTTTTATCTTGAAAACAAATTAGGCTGGTTCGCACTGCCCCCTATCTAGTCCCATACAAAGAAAAAAAAAACAACGAAGAATTCTATAATTTGTTTTTCGCAATTTTGGGGCAAGTTGAGTGGAAAAGATGACATTGGACACAAAAACAAATTTTTATTTATCATTTCCAAATGCACTCCAAAATTACCTCTTTCAAGGTTGAAAAAACAAATTTCAATTTTTGGTTCCTTATTTGTCTCCCTATTTGCTCAAAATACAAAATGCCATTGATTTTTGTTTTAGAGCTTGTTTGGTATCATAGTAGTATTTATTTTTTAAGTGTATTTTATTTAGAAATACATTAATATAATTTTTTTTATTTCTTAATTTTTGGGTCTTTTTATATTTTCAAGGAACAACATAAAGACTTTAATACCCTTTGAAACAAAAAAAACTTGTAACCAAGGGTATTTGTGTATTTTCAGGTGTTTGTTTTTGATAATTAACAAGTTGGATTGATGGCGACTTGGTCTTTTAATAATTTTAATGTCAATTAGAAAACATTTTGCTTGTGCATGCGCTACATCTGCAAACAAGTGGGTGACGCCCGCACCAGTCGAGTAGCATTGGAAGTGGCTTAATGTGTTCTTTCCAACGGTATTGGGTGTGTAGCTGGCGGAGGAGTGCTTAAGCTTCAATGAACTTTTTTCTCACTCTTCTCTTTGCTAAAAGATGAACATGTCTTTTCATTAGTTTTTTTGTATCCTTACTAGTCCTTATTTTTTTTTATTACTATTTGTTTTGTTTTTAATTTTTTTTGTGATTTTTTTCTTCAATTTTGTCCCACGTCATTAGATTTTAATTAATTTATATATCAAACTTGATCCCTATTCTTTTGATTTTTGTTTGTTTTTTAACCCCTTTTCTAATTGAACTTTGTTTTTAATTTCCTTCCGCAATATTTAATTTCAAATTATTTTTATATCAAATTTAGTCTACATTCCTTTTATTGTTATTCTTTTGTTTAGGAGCCTTGTTTTATTGCATTTTCTTTTCAATTTCATCGCCTAATATTTTATTAATTTATAATTTTGCTTTATTGTTTTTTATGGTCGACTTTCTTTGAGGCTTGTCATAGGCTCATGGCCAAGGCCATGAGTCTTGAAGGTTAACATATATTGTATTTGGTCTTTTTAGGACTATTTTTATTTTTTTATTTTTAATTTCATCCTTCAAAATTTAATTTATTGGGAATTGACATTCGTGCTTTTTTTTTTCTATGAGGTTTTCCCAATCATGTGTCCATGATCACCAGGTTAGCGTGTTAACCTGGGTTTACATTAATTGTTTTTTTGTTGCTTTTTTTAAATTAATTTTTTTTGATTTCATTCTTCAACATTGAGTTGTTTTTTAATTGAACTTAAAAGTTTAACCTAGATGGGCTCAGGTTGGGTTTTTTCTTCTTTTAGCATTTTTTACTTTGCCAATTTTTTTGTGAGTTTATTTATTATTATTGCTTTTTTTATATTATTTAAATTAGTTGATCTTATTAAACCTAATCGAGTTAATAACTCGAATCTCTTTTTTTTTTGTTTTTTAACATTTGCATCATCTTGTTTTTTTTTTTATGTTGTAAAAAAATTAGGCTGATTCAAAGCGCCTCTTAACTAGTCTCATACATAAAATATATAAAAAAAGAATTTTTTTAATCTTTTTAGAACAAATTGAGTGGAAAAGATGACATTAGGCACAAAAACTAATTTTTTTTTAATTACAATCCAAAATTACCTATCTCATGGTTGAAGAACCAAAAAAGAAAAATTTCAATTTTTAGTTATCTATTTATCTCCATCCTTGTTCCATAAACAAAACGCCATTGATTTTTGTTTTATAGTTTATTTGGTATTGTTATAATAATTATTTTTTAAATGTTTTTTTATTTAAAAATATATTAAAATAGTATTTTTTAAATATTTTTTATATTAGTATATTAAAATAATCTAATTTATTTTTTAAAAAATAATTTTTTAAAAATATTTTGGGACGGTGAAGTTACTTAAAATTTTCTCTCCTCTTCTGTCGATTGAGATGCAAAGCACTTTTCCAAAAGAACATAACTTTTGCAATCATTCTCCTCTCTTACATTACTTTTCTTGTTTCTGAACTACAAAGATACTTCCTTGTCTTTAGATTCTTCAAAATTTAGTTATATCCGCTATATTTTTTTTAAAAGCACTCACTTCACCTTGATCCGTTCTCTCTCTTTTCCAGCTAATACATTTTTAGTCTCCTCCGCCAGTTTTTGGCCACACATTCTCTTTATCTTGTCCCTTCTTCTCTCTCTTCGCTTCTTTCAGTTTAAAAAATCTGGTCTTTGTTCTTTGTTTTAACTTAAATCTGGCTACATTACCTTCGAAGCCTCAAAAGTTCTTTTCTTTACTAACCCCGCCTTTTCGTTCTTTGTTGATCTTGCCATAATAGTGTGTATTTTATGTTCTTTAGGCTGTTTAGTCTTCTGGGTCTCTTTTGTTCTACTGGTAGTTTGTGATCCCAACTATTAGTTCTGGTTTAAGGTTATTTGATCAGTTTTGGCTTCTTGGTGCTCTTTTTTTTTTTGGTTTATACTGAGGTTGAGAATTCAGAATGGCTGGTCCTCGTTTTTTTGTGTGATTGGAGTTGGGGTTCGTGCTCTCTCTTGTTGATTTATCAATTTGAAGATTGTTGATGCATTCTTTCTAATAAGATGCATCCCGATCAGCGCAAAAAGGTAAGCAATCTAGTCGTCATCTTTTGCAAGTAATTTTTATGAAAATAAATTTCCATATCTGTGCACTTTTTGGACAATATCAAATTGGTTGTTGTGGTTACTGTCTTGTTAAAATACATCCAACTAGGCTTGGGATTGTGATTAGTTTCATTTTTCACCATGATCCTGTTAATCATTTTTGTGATCCATATTTATTTGTATTGGGTGTATAGTTTCTTCATACCAAGGTGTGGAGGAACAGCTATCATGTTCATGTCTGTTTCTTTGACACATGCTTATGTTTCCTGTTGCAAAATTGTGGCAGGTCCCACTAGAATACTATTTCCATGTAATTCAATTCTTAATTTTTTTTTAAGAAAAAAAAATGTTGTAAGCACTGCATGTCTTGAAATAGGAGGAGGTGTCAACCACATGTACGCATGTTCTTATCCTTTTCTTTTTCACTTTTTGGGTTTTGGGGGTAGGGGGTTAAATTCATGAAGATATTACCATGTTCTTATCCTTTTTCTTTTTCTAATTTTGCATGCAGAGCAGTAATTCTATTTCTAATTTACTTTTACTGGAGGTCGGATTTATAAATCTCATCTACAGCAGTTTACGTTCTTGTTGACAGACTAAGGGAGCAGTTTTTCTTCGTTAATATTCGAACTCTTCTAATCATAATGGTGTCAAATATAATGTAGACCAAATAATTGCTCTACACTCAATAATTAAGTTGTGGATCAATTTAATTGTTGGGTAAGCAGCAGTTGATTAGGATGTTGAATGAAGCAATTTGAAGTGATCTTTTCAAATGCTTGCAATGGTGTTCGGAAGATGCATGTTATTTTAATGATGTCAAACATGTTTACTTATGCTATGTGTGCATACGCAGCAAAAAATCACTTGGTGTAGCTAAAATGGGGTTGGAATACTCTTTAAATAATATTGCAAGTCGGTTTGATTGTTATTATAAATTTCTTCTTGAGTGTTTTTTTTTCTTGTCCATGATTTGGCGCATTTGAACGTGGTATTGCAGTCATCCGTGGATATAGACTTTTTCACAGAATATGGTGAGGGGAGCAGGTACAAAATAGAGGAAGTGATCGGCAAAGGAAGCTATGGTGTTGTGTGCTCTGCATATGATACGCATATTGGAGAAAAAGTTGCAATCAAGAAAATCAATGACATCTTTGAGCATGTCTCTGATGCCACCCGCATCCTTCGAGAAATTAAACTTCTTAGACTCCTGCGCCATCCAGATATTGTGGAGATCAAGCACATTTTGTTGCCTCCTTCCAGAAGGGAATTTAAGGACATATATGTTGTTTTTGAACTAATGGAATCTGATTTACACCAAGTTATCAAAGCAAATGATGATTTAACTCCAGAGCATTATCAGTTTTTCCTTTATCAGCTTCTTAGAGGCCTCAAATACATACACACAGGTGATTGACTTGGTTTCTTGAAGTTCTAACTGTAAAATATTGAATTTTTTTTCGTACCCTACTTTTTTACGGGTTCACTCATTGTGTGGTGCAGTATTGCTACATGCTGACACTCAGCATGTGTAGAAATATAACATAATGTATACTTTTTTATGGTGTTGTAGCCAATGTCTTTCACCGGGATCTGAAACCCAAAAATATCTTAGCAAATGCCGACTGCAAGCTCAAGATCTGTGACTTTGGTCTCGCAAGAGTAGCCTTTAATGATACCCCAACTGCCATTTTCTGGACAGTAGGTTTTCTCTTGGCTTGATAGAGCATTTTAATTTCCATGTAAGAGGGTCCCTGTGATGGTTCCAAACGTTGATTTTCCATTCATTTAGGGTTTTATTATTTCCTTTTCTTGTGTTCTCAGGATTATGTTGCAACAAGATGGTACAGAGCTCCGGAATTGTGTGGATCATTTTTCTCAAAGGTGCCATGACCATTACCACCACCAATTTGTTACAAAATTTTGTGAATCTCCTTTGACTGTACTGGCTTTAATTGCTTCTCTCCTTGCATGGTTATTGCCAGAACACCTTGAAATTAGAATTACTACTTGCATGGTTCCTTTTGGGAGTCGGAGAGGTGTAAATAGTTAATGTTATCATATTCCAACCTACTTCCTGCAACAGTTCTTTTAGTCATCACTTCTGTTTTTCTTTTTCAGTATACGCCAGCAATAGACATATGGAGCATTGGATGCATATTTGCTGAACTATTGACAGGAAAACCTCTTTTCCCTGGGAAGAATGTAGTCCATCAATTGGATCTGATGACTGATCTCTTGGGAACGCCCTCGCCTGAGGCCATTGCAAGGGTATATTTCATGTGATAAGCTTTCCTTGAAACAGAACTGATTGTTTTATCGTTTACAATCTGTGTTTTTCTTATCTTCATCCATGCAGTTGCTCTGTATGCTGAAGTATTGGTATTATATGAACAGGTACGCAATGAGAAAGCTCGAAGATACCTGAGCAGCATGAGAAAGAAGAAGCCCATTCCATTCTCCCAAAAGTTCCCTAATGCTGACCCACTTGCACTTCGTTTGTTAGAAAGAATGTTGGCATTTGAACCTAAAGATCGACCTACTGCTGAAGAGGTAAATTTTGATACCTCTTCATCTTCACCTTGATAATGTGCCTCCCTTCTTCTAAAAGAGCATATTGTACTGCATTTTGTCAGGCTCTCGCAGATCCATATTTTAAGGGCTTGGCCAAGGTTGAGAGAGAGCCTACTGCTCAACCAGTTACCAAGATGGAATTTGAATTTGAGAGACGAAGGATAACTAAAGAAGATGTGCGAGAGCTTATATACCGAGAAATTCTTGAGTATCATCCTAAAATGTTGAAAGAGTTTTTAGATGGTTCAGAGCCAACTGGGTTCATGTATCCAAGGTATTGGTGTTGTAAAATTAAGATTCTTGGTTTATACCATCATACTTGTTAAAGCATATGCAGTATTCCATATACTTGAAGTATCAGCGCAAATTTGAGATTCCTGTTAGATTCAAGATGTTTTAGTGTCCCTGTGAAATAAATTATTGAGTTGTGAATTTTTCCATTGCAGTGCTGTTGACCATTTCAAGAAGCAATTTGCTTACCTTGAGGAGCACTATGGAAATGGTGCTCCTGTTGCTCCACCCGAGAGGCAGCATGCATCATTGCCCAGGTATCCCAATTCATAAAGTGTTTCAGTGCTGCCTCCCATATATATTTGGGATTTTGTCAACTGAATTGATAAAAATTAATGTATGCAGGCCATGTGTATTATATTCAGATAATACAATACAGAAGTCAGCAGAAGTCACCAATGATCTCTCCAAGTGTTCTATCAAAGAAATTGAGAAGCCACATGTAGACAGGAGTGATGGGATGCCAATGACAAGGCTTCCTCTTCAAGTTCCACAAAGTATTCAAGGTTTGCAATAATTGCATCTAGTTTAGCTTCATCTCTTCTCATCTGCTCTCTCTTTGATGTCTTACTGAATTTCTAGGAAATCTAATATTTTATACTACATTTGTGTTTCTCTTTCCCTTTTCAAAACCTGTTGTCTCCAAAATTTGAAGGAGAAACCATTGTGAATCTTGTTTGTAACCTTTATCTTTTGTCTCATTCATTGGCTGACTAATTAACTTGGGTTTTCCTGATGTCTTTTAAGTGAATTGGTTGGCATGGTATAAAATATTTGAGTTAATGCACCCAGCTTTTAGGAAGTCAACGAGGTTTTGCATTCACAACTTACAAATAC
>Ga0307515_10022826_pt1 | contig 11008 bp, 9 predicted proteins | sample 17_EM_MG_FD_194513 | JGI IMG/M metagenome (GOLD analysis project Ga0307515, IMG submission 194513) | Populus trichocarpa ectomycorrhiza microbial communities from riparian zone in the Pacific Northwest, United States - 17_EM | ecosystem: Host-associated > Plants > Roots > Unclassified | place...
TGTTGCAACTTAGTGTTCGCCTGCAAGCCGAGTTGAAGGATCCAGCTGGCCAAGTGCCAGAGAGTACGGTAGAGGTTAGGCGGGAGAAGAGAATAGTCCTCGAACTGTTCTTGCGTTCGAGTGATGAATCGATCAACGAATGGGGTTGGCAGGGTATCCAACTCCCTCCAACAGGCTCCGTAAAGGCTGCCCAACCAAGGCTCCGGGAGGGTTTGCTTCACTTATCGGTCCTGGCTTATGGAAGCTCGACAGGTACCCTCCTGTCTCAGCCATGTGAAAATTGTTGGATCCGCGAACGGCGAGCGTTGGGGTTTCGTCCAAGTATCCAACCGTACATAGTTGACTTCAAGGCCGACAACCCTGTTACAGTCCTATCGAGAACGCCTGAGTCCCCGTTCCTCAACGCAGAAGTGACACTCCATTTCACCTGCTACACCAGCCATCAGCTGGAAAAGTACGAGTAAGTTTCTCTGGCTGCTACACTACACTGCACCGTATTACATATGCCAATATGCTTCACAGACTCGTAGTCGAGTTGCGAGACGAAAACCGCCTCCTAGTTGCTCACCACCGCCTTCCATATCAATTTGCCAGCGTACCCAAAACAAAGAGGAGCAGAATGAGCAGAGATGACTCGCAGTCACAATACACGCCTAGTCTGCGGGATTCAAGCCACGGACTGCAATCCGGCCCTCCAAACCCTACATCACCTGCCGTGCCACGACCAGAACACTCGCATAGGTACAACGCACTTCCACATCGTCCCCATCCACGTCAATATACGCAACACGACCCGGACAATAGCCCTGCGATCCTAGAGAGACTCGCTCCAAGTGAAGGGCCTCTACCTGGGGGACTCAGGGTTTTGTTGTCTGGGATCAATTTCCCGTCACCTCCAGAATGTATATACGCAAGGTTCGGCTCCTTAGTCACACAAACTGTACGTGAAATCCCCATTTTGCGATTGAGATCAAAAACTGATCCCGCTCTCAGTTCTGGCATAACCCGTATACACTTGAATGCCTCCTACCAGCGTCACCACATCCGGGGCTGGTGCCAGTTTCCCTGTCTCTATATCATCACCCTGAAGGACCTGCTTTCGGACAGAGTAACTGCTGGTTCCAATACACTTCTGACCGTGAATGCATGTGCGTCTTCAGCATTCCGAAGGTGTCCGTCATAGCTGAAATGTCCCTACAGCTGCGCTTTCCTCCATGCGATGTCAACTCAAGATCGCTCGACTTCGTATGACACGTCGAGCGATCTCCTTTCCCCAGGACCACCAAACCACTCCGCCGATGGTTGTGCATTGATTCAGCATATGGCTCAATCACAACGTCATCTCGCCTCCATAAGCGCCAACGAGATGGAAAATGTAGCGTTTCGTTTCCTCGCTTCCTTCGTCGGTTCACCATGCTGGCAAGACACAATATCATTTGCGAACAACCACAATCAAACGCTCGCTCATTTGGCTGTCCTGTTCCGGTACACGGCACTTCTCGAGAAATTGGTCGAATGGGGTATGAACCTCGATGTGCAGGATCTGAATGGATTTACTGCACTCCACTGCGCGTACTTGTGCAAGGAGTGGGAGTGTGTACGGCTCTTAAGATGTGCTGGTGCGGATGAGGATCTTGAGGATAACCTAGGTCGACGACCTGTGGACGTTTACAGCCCACGTACAGGTTACATCCGTGCAAGTACCCCTTCAAGTGACGGGGCATCTAGCCCGGCCCGTCTACCGAACGAAGACGACGATTGGGAAAACATTACCAGAGACACGTTGCAACCAAGCAGCCTCGAAGCGCCCGAGGTTGTGAAGAACCCACGGGGCTCTAAGGCTACCTCGGATAACCATTCGACGGGCCAGCCATTGATCGTCTCCTTGGCCTCACCTTCGAGCGTTGATTCAAATGATTCTTGGATCAAAGCATTTGAAGAGAAAGTCCGGATCCCAGACCCTCCGGTAGATCTGACATCCTCTCCAACCCGTCAAGTCACCCAACTTTCACGGCTGGGCCAATACGCCACACCCTATCCGCCGGCCAACTTTGTACCGACTGGGCCATTCCGTCCGCACGAATCTACAAGGGAACCAGCCACAGCCTACTATCCTTCGCCTGTAACACCGGCTTCCGACCTGACATCCAGCTTGCCACTCTCCGAGACTGGCCCATCATTCCGGAGGGTAATGAATTATCAAGGGGAGAGCGGCAGTGACCTATCTTCCGTTTATCCTCCTTCTCACTGTACCTCTCCAATGTCCACGCCGTCGCCTATGCCCCCCGAAACTCCCCTTCATATGTCCTGGTTGAACCATAATCCTCATGTGCACCGTCCCGATTCTTCGGCATCATATCATCATCATATCCTATATCACGGGTCTGAGGCCCGGGTCCAACGACCGCATCCAAGTCCGTCTCCCGCAGGTACGCGATACGACCCACCATCACACCCCCCAGCATCTTGTCATCGATTTGGAGGCACAACATCATACCTTGATGAGAAATCCCAAAGAGAGGCGGTCGATGAAAGGAAGATATTGACGGGAAGTTCGCACGTCCTATCGCCTCCCTTCCCACCGCCAGTCCACGAGTACCGATATGCACAGACGCAGCAGTTGAACAAGAAGCAATCCAAGGTGGACCATCTCCATGAGCGTGAGACCACCCGTACCCAGGGGAACACCAGTTGGATGAATACAGCTAAGGAGAAAGAGCAGTCCTCGCGCCGGGGTACGGAAGAAGCGTTGAACCCTGTCGATGGACATGGTCAGGCGAAAGGCCAGGTCAATCCACAGCAGCGGGACCGTCACCATTACACTCAACACCGGGATTCTTGATTTCCTTTGCTAAGGGTCAAGGACCTTGCCTGGTCGCTGGCTTGCTGGCTCGCTTGTTCCGGATAGCCTTGCTGCTTCGATGGATTCCCTACAGAGGATAGGAGTTCCTTCATTTTGTCTGACAGTTGAGTCGTCCAACCTGGAGGGGTGGCGCGAGGTTGGAGGGGTGGCTCTGCAACCTGGAACACCTGTAAATAGTACCCAATGTGCCTCCAGTGGATATGGTGGAGCATTAACGTCCGCGATCACTGTACTACTTTTCGCTCTCCACTTGACGCGTGCGTGCTCCGGGTTTCATTGAGATACGGTTGTGAAACTCTATTGAAGTATTACCTAATCCGCTATCCGGGATGCGCGCAAACGTGTTGTTGCCGCGCGACCCCACTGGTCCAACGCACGATCGAAGTACGAAGCACGAGTCTCAATGCTGCTGGAATTCCAATTCGTGGTAGGATTCCCGATCAACAGGGATATTCTTCCCTTGAAGAAGTGTGGCGGTGCTTTGTCTCTCTCTTCAAGGCGTAAAACGTCAAACGCTCAGGGCTCCATTCCAATCCCGTGGTGGCGGGTTTAGTCGTCCAACACGTCCACTGGACCTGTCATCGATTATATTATACCCATTGCCAATGGCCATATGCATATGTCAAGTCGTGGAAGCAAGTGCTGGCATTGCGCTACGGAGCGACCAACGCACCAGCGCACATTCGCCCCGTAGGGTTTTAACGTGCATCTCCAACCCCAGTGAGCCTGCTACCCTCCCTCTAGTTCCTGGAACCCCGGATATCAGTCGGCGCCTTGAGGATCCTTCGCTAGGCTGGTTACCTCAAGGCCTTCCGAAGCTTATTCGTCCTTTTGGACGGTTAGATGAGGTCGCAGTTGTTCTCCGACTCGATCACGTTGCGTCCGTTCCCTTTCCAACAACTCCGCATCCTTGGATTCCAGTAATTGAATCGGTCCATATCCGCCTGACTGGCTGCGAACGGGGCAGATAGGCGTCATCCTTTGTGCTACCGCTTTTAAACGCTCGACACCCCTTGTTCAAACCCGCCAACTCTTTCTCATCACGCACTTTCGTGTCCCCGTTGCTCCTCACTATGAGCAACTACTACCCGCAGCCGCAACCTGTCAGGGGACAGAGTTATGGACGACACGACTATAATGAGAATCCGGCACAACCAACAACCTCGCAGTATACAGGCGAGTTACCTTCCAGTTATGCATCGTAGTGCTTACGACTTGCTTCAGATCCGCCATCCCAGGGCTATTTGGCTGGCCCGATTCACCCTGGATATCAGCAGAATAACGGTGGGATGCCCATCCCTGGTCCCAGTACACCAGCTTTCGCGCCACCGAGCGTCTATCCAGCCAGCCCGTCCGGTACGCAATCCTAAGAACCATCCCTCGGCCGATACCGAAACTTATTTTTTAGGGCCCGCGTTTCCTAATCCATCTGGTTGTTACCCAGTGACCCTTTCACAGGGACAACCAATGGGCAATCATATCGTACATCCCCCCATCAACTACCCTGGATCTTACACCCCGGAGATGACTGCGGGACCCTCCTCTCCTGATTGCACACCATCCACAAATTCAAGTCTACAAATGCCTACCCCCATTGCTTCAAATTCCCACGTATGGAGCCCTGGTGTCACGAATACACGGAGTCCGAATGCCCAGGGACCCATGGGATTCATGTCTCCGCAGTCGTATGCCCACATGAGTCTCATGTCTCCGCAGTCGTTGCCAGCTGGTCAAGTCTCTCTCTTTGCACAACCGCCCTCCAGGTGAAATAGCTACTTCGTCCTGGTCCGTCCTCATGTCTCAATACTTTATAGTCATAACACAATCAATACTATGGGCTCAACTTATTCCAATATTGGCCCTGCTGGACCCAGCCAAATGCCAGGACCAGCACCCGATCCTGAGGTGCACGAGATGTATCGAGAGTTCGTCCACAACTTACTTAATTCCCCTGATGTATTGACATTTTCTCAGTCTCCGTCTACAAGCCTTGCTGACGGACCCGGTCCCAACGGATCAGCCACCCACTACTCTGGTCAACATGAGGCGCGAGAAGCAAGTTGTCCTCGCACTTGCTTTGCATTCGCATTCAAAATGCCATCCAATCAGCAACCGGGGTTGGGGGGGTATCTTACTCCCACAAACACGTTCGGTTGGATCAGTTCAGCATGTGCCTCCAACGAAATTGCTCAAGTTGTCTATCCAAGTACTTGCTTGTTCAACGGGTGTTGTCAACGTTCAGCCATGCGTTGCTTGCTGGATTCGGGAACGGCCACTCACCGATGACCCCGTGCAACCGTATATGATTGATTTCAAAGCGAAGAGTCGCAGAATCCCCCTATCCATACACTTGGGTGTAAACGAAAATTGTCTCAAGGCGGACGTAAAGTTTCGTTTCACCTGCTATTCAAGACACCACGAGGGGATGTATAGGTAAGGCTCATACACGGCCTTGTACCTCAATCTATTCTGACACTGCTCCCAGACTCATACTCAAACTACACGATGAGGGTGGAAATCTGGTCGCTCAGTGTTTCCTCCCGTATCAATTCATCGTCAGATCCAACGGCAATGACATCGGCGTTGGCTACAGCGAAAGACAAGCGCACAGCATAGCACAGCAACAGACCCCATGGCTCGGGTTCCCCACCCCGCACCTACCACCAGCACCTGTCGTGGAGACTCGATCCTCTGTGCTACCTATGAACTTCCATCCCGTTCCTGTCAATCAGCAACCGCAACTCAACTCAAACGTATCCGTCTCGATTCTGCAGAGGCTCGCCCCAGGCGAAGGTCCTGTTAGTGGAGGTCCGACTATATTGTTGTCTGGAGTCAATTTCCCGCCGTCCTATCAGCACATTATATATGCAAGATTTGGGGCTGTGGTTGTTCCTACGGTATGGTTACTCTTCCTCCCGCCACAGAAAACTAATTCTATTCGTAGATCTGGCTCAATGCACACACACTCGAGTGCAACCTGCCTCCTTCTCCGACTGCGGGGATAGTCGGTGTTACACTCTCACTATCTCATGAGTCCGGAGGACCAGAATTCGGCCAGAGTAACTGCTCGTTTAAATATAATCATGAACTTGATTACCTGTCGGTGACACTTTGCATCACACAGAGAGCATAATGTCTAACTATTGAGACCTACAGGCATGCAATGGTCCGCGCCGTTTCAGGTCAACCATACACATTGACGCCCGGGAATTGGGATGCTATGATTCCCCATTTCGTCCAGAACGTGTCTCCGAACGGTCGAGCAATCCTTCACCAAGCAACTCATCCCAATCAACCAATGAGACCGTCCTTCTCAACCTCAGCGGGCGAGATGGAAGCATTGACGGTGCAGCTCCTCGCCTCATTTACCAACTCGCCAAGCTGGGAGAACTCCGTGTCGTTCGTGAACGAGCACCACCAAACTTTAGCTCATTTAGCCGTGCTTTTCCGATACACTACGTTACTCGAAAAAGTGGCCCAATGGGGTATCAACGTGGATGTGCAAGATGTGAACGGATTTACTGCACTTCATTGCGCGTATCTCTGTGGAGACTTGGATTCAGTACGGATACTGAAGGGCTACGGAGCGGACGAGGATGTCCAGGACTGCCTCGGTCGGCGACCATCGGATATGTACATTCCAAGAGAGAAAGGCTCACCCCCAAGCCACCGTACATCTAGCTCTGTACAGATACCCGGCGCTATCAGTGACGACTGGGAGAATCTCTCGGCGGCCTCGGGTAGCCTCGGTGACTACGAATCTATTCCAGCTAGTAGGGAACAACAACCTCATGCGGTTGAATCGACCACAGGCTCCAAGATAGTCCCGGCATTGATCCCAATGCCTTCACCCAGGTACTACACCTCGCCATCGACGGACGAGGTGTTAATGAATAGGTTCAGCGGACTCAAACTCCACGACTCCCCGACAGAGATTGGACAGACTCCGTTATCTCCTCATTTCCCGAATGTGCCAGTCGTTCCGTCTTTTCCTTCTAGTTCTGGGCCTTGCCCCCCCGCCAAAGCCCATCAAGATATGACAACGAGGCCCCAAGAACGTGGCCAGTCGTATTCCGGTACCCCATCATCCAAGCCTACCCCACGATTATCGGTTGCCGAGGCTCACGCTCCACCTTCGAGAGGCCCCGAAGCGACTGGTAGTCGAGGAGCAGTCTGTAGTAAAGCCCGTAGTGACGGTAGCCCCTCAACCTCCCCACCGCCTCTTACTGATTCGATATCCATGCCCGTACCCTGTCACTATACCCCTGCTTTACCGTCTCCGTCTTCGCTGAACCTCCAAACGGGTCACTCCAGCTCCTTCGATGCATCCTGCCATCCCATCAGCCCCTGTCCCGGACCGAAGGTCGAACCGACGGCCGAACCCGTAACTCGCCCATCGTCGGCTGGTCGTACCAATCGGCTCGTTCCACCAGTTGCTTCTGGTCTCGCGATAGCCCGTTCTTCTGTGTGTTCAGACGCGAAGCCACCCCAGTATGAGAAAGGCCCGGAGATATTTACCGACGACAAAAAGCGGCCATTGATCGAAGGAATCGACGAGCCTGAGGAGAACAAGGGAGTCCCCGTAGGGTTGAGTCCTGGGAAGGGGAAGGGGCGGTACATAGTGCGGGAGCTAGAGAATTTGGTGAAGGAAATCCCTGGCGATCAGAAAGGGAAAGCTTTCGACGTACATGAAGGCAATCTTTTCTGCAATCTACGACCTGGGGATACCTGATTTGGTGTATAGCTTGGAGATCCTTAAATGCATATATATTCGCACGTTCTGAGTTTCCGGCTTGAGTCTTAAGGTATCGGTTTGTATAATTGATCGGTGTGATATTCACATCTGGCCTGGAAATGATAAGATACCCAGGCACAACCTTTGCCTCACATAATCGGGCGAGGCAAGTCGTCCAGGGTGCTGTAGCTATCCTCTTGAAATGCCTTTCGGAACACTGAAGCACCTGTGGCACATGCCTGAAATATAACAAGCAAGGTTGTGGTAGTAAGGGGTAAGCGACCTTGCGGTTCTATCTATTATGATATTATGCATGGCGTTGGGTCTTTTAGTGAGGTTGTGTACCTGGCGACAGCCATCTCCATCAGTGAGAATAAAACATTCGTATGTATCAAACTAGTCACCAGCAGGCCACCACACAAGTCGCGTCACGACCCCAGCTACGCCCTCCAATCACATCGAAAGGGTGCGATCAAACTGTCTCCAAGAAGGTCATCGGTATTCGACTGCCACGCCTGTCACACCTTGTTCCTGATCTTTGTGGTGCTATAGTGGGTCTGAAGTCGATATTCTGAACAAGTGGGGATGGAGCTGCGCTACTCGATCGCGACAGTCGGTGGATACATGGGTCGCTCAATGCGAGGACGAAGTTGCCAGTGCTGGCAAATCCATTCCCCACTAAAAGCATGGAACTGTACATAGTAACGAGTATCGTCAGAAGCCAACCGATACATAATTACAGAATAATGATGAATGGGAGGTTTGAAACGTCAACGAAAAATGCCTGGACGCACTGCGAGGCTTTTGCAATCCATCAGTAATAAGCGGCAGCTAGTCGCTAGTACGCCACTTTGCCGTGTTGTTGATTTAAGGGGATGGCCCCGAGGGGCGTACGTGGGTTTAAGTTGCAGAGCTGGACGGAGGAAGGAATGTAGTGCAGAACAACATGTGTATATTATTATTTCTAACTACATATATACGGATAACACAATGTTATACGCGTTCCTGCAGCTGCGCGCGGCGACCGGGTGTGACGATGAGGGCAATATATGAGGAAGTGGGAGTAGGTGTGCTTGGTTCTGGAGCTCACAAGCGTGTACCGACGCAAATGCATGCGCCGGGTGGCTTTTCACTATGATCCCGTGGTATATATATATATCGATATGCAATTCTGTCACCATTTCTATTATCTGTTTGGATCTGTTCTCCTCGAATGGCAGTCGGTGGTGAGTTGTCCTCTCACACTTGCGCTAGTCGATGTCAAAGGGCAGAATTTTACAGTGACAGGGAGGCGTCGACAGGCATCACACTTCCATGATGCCAACGGTCCTCGATGCTCTCATGCTCCTTTTCTCATGGGCCCAACGGACACGATCAACCCCAACTGAAAAGGACGCAACATTATGGACACTACCCCATACCAGTGTGAATGTATTTCCGTTGTCCACCGCTTGCCTATCTTCTTGTGTCGCTCACGTTCACTGACACTGCACTCACCTTGAACCACAGGTCTTCGTCTCCCTCTGACGTCCTTATCCTATTCACCAGTGGATAGAACCACGTATTCTTATCGGGATCAGACTACCGCTCAAGCTACTCCAGAAAACCTAGTACCGCGTAAGCTACTGTGATATATCCCAAGGTATATCCCTATTGAAATTAATGCAGAACATGTAGTCTCTCGATGTTGATCACCAACCTTGATTCACGCAGAAGCCATCCAATTGACTAGTCAAGAACGTAACAGTCCCACGATACGCGATATCCATCACACCGTTCAGACCACCATGCTTAATGTTGGTATGCCCCATGCTTAATTTTAATATGCCTACGTAGCTCTGGTCTCGAGAAGCCATTGTACACGCTGGTGGGCCCTGGTAAGCGTGCGGCGGTTTGGGCGGTTTTGAACCAGACTCACCAAGCGTGGCATTTGAACGATAACCCAAAATGAACCTTTATTAAATGGCGCAAAGCATCGCGATGGTTCTTGTACCCCACCGCATCGCTTGGACAAAGACGGCAACGGTTCCCACTCCCGCTTGCGACCGTCCCCTCGACCTTCTCAAGAAGTATCCGGAACCTCTTTCCAGCTTTAAGTCCAAGCTTCTTACACTGATTGAGCGTCAGGCGACTTTCGAGTGCTTCGATAGTGACACCATCCTTGAAGACTTCATCCAATAAATCCACAACTTCCCGAGATGCGTTTTTTTCAATCAGACGGGCCTTCAACTTCGTGAGTTCTTTTTCTGTGCCCGGTGGTATGGGCAGAAGCAACTGGTCAGGCACTCCGGCCAGTGCCGCCACGGCCTCAAACGCAGCATTTTCAGAATCCCTCTCATATGCTTCTATAGTGACCTCCTCCATACGACTCCCATCTTGGGAGGCGGCGGGGCTCGAAATGATTCTTTGTCTGGCCACGTTGCTCGAACGCTGCTCACCCTTAGCGCCGTTCTGTTCCCTAATGTCTCCTGATGTACCCGAAACGAGTAGACGCCCCTGCGTCGTTGTCGAGACGACTGACGGCTCGGATCCGAAATAACCGATTACTTTGCGATCAATCTGAGTGTCTCCGAGGTACAGTAGGTAAGAAGGTGAAGGTGGATGGATGATATGGGGTGGGGTCGTTGGTTCAATTAACCCTTTCAAGTCCATTTCTTCCGTTTTGACGGGCGTAGAGTGTTCTTTTGGAGTGCGAACAACCAAAGGGGAAGAATGGTCATATGGTACACCCCAAACCTTCTCATCTGCGAAACCTAGAGCGGGAGGACCACTACTTTCTTGACTTTGACTGGACAGGGGCACCTCACCCATTCTCGCATCTTCGCCCTCTCGCATCCACTGTTGAATCAAGAATTGTTTTGCAAAGAGCTTCCCCGCTTCGTCCGGCATTTCGGTGTCGCATTTGATAGGTGGAGCGCCATCGGCGCTACTATCCACATCCATATCCATAATTGAACGTAATCTGACCTCTAAGGATGGGTCTAGGTCGGCAGGGGAACGTCCGAGGTCATCGAGAATGAAACGGTCGACACCTGAATGGATGAGGATCTTGGCGCACCCTTCCTGCTTAAAAAGGTAGGCATAGTGTAGAGCTGATAACTTCATACTGTCGACGATGTTAAGGTTGATTTGCCATTTAAATAAGTGCTGGAGAAGTCGGAAATAACCGAGGGTGACAGCGATGTGTGCCAAAGTCTGACCGTAGTCATTGCGAGTGGAGACTATTTGCGTCCAGTTGGGGTGTGTAGAGTATGTACCAAGGAAGTGGATAGAGATATCTTCCAAATTCACCTCTTGCGGCCCTGTAGGTATCTCCTCTCGCTCTTGGTTGTTCGAGCTAGTAGTGCGCGTATTGAAGTTCGGGTTAGGATGGGAATTCATCGTAGAAAACCACTGCGCAGGTCCCTTTT
>Ga0307515_10022827_pt1 | contig 11008 bp, 13 predicted proteins | sample 17_EM_MG_FD_194513 | JGI IMG/M metagenome (GOLD analysis project Ga0307515, IMG submission 194513) | Populus trichocarpa ectomycorrhiza microbial communities from riparian zone in the Pacific Northwest, United States - 17_EM | ecosystem: Host-associated > Plants > Roots > Unclassified | place...
GAAGGAACCATTGCACACACCATCCGAGTGACCCGAGACCGAAGAATGGTGGCGCAGAGTTTAGATCCCACTCGGTGTCGTTCAATGTATCGTTGACGTTTACGATCTGTCGTCCCACACAGTCGGGGCGACCGATCGCAATCTGAAACGCAGCGGCACGATAACCGAACCCTGCTTATGGGCTTTCAGAGATATCTGTGAGTACCCCGACTAGCTGTCGAGCCCGGGCGCTGACGTGAGAAACGGAGAAAGGTAGGCGCCTTATATAAATGGAAATCAGGACACGTATGCTCACATCGTATTCAATCGTAGGTATACACGAGGACAACGAACCTTGGAACGAACGGAAAACGACTGGAGCGCTTAATTGACATCCCTCATGGCGCAGGCGTCTCTGACCAACTTTGTGATCCCCGACTGCGGTTTGACCTTGCACCTATAAGGCAAGGAGGGGTGGCTACTAGCTGCAATAGTTGGCGTTCAGAGTCTGGATCAGTGTTGCCAGGCAGCATGATATACCCATCAGACCGTGCGTCATGATGTGACTATACTCAACTGTGGGACTCGATGAAGGGTTCCCTCCATGATCGCGTGGATGTATCAGATGCTATTCCAGTCTGAGTAGTTACGGCGTCGCCCGTTAATGGGTGACTGTCCTTAGGAGTAGGGATATATATATCTGTCGTAGAAGGGCACCACTAGTCTCGCGAGCTAGATATATTGCTATACCCGGGAACTTCAGCATAGCGTACACCAACGAAACCGGGGAATCAAGCGCCGAGGTGACACAAGCATATGGTGAGGTTGAATTGGGTAGGTTTGCCATCCTTCCCGCCCCCCTGTAGTTTGGAGGGTTGGCCGGGTTTCGGGTGAAAAGGCCGAGGCACCGGATTCCGGATTCCAAATGCGCAGATTGGAGACAATATCCACGCCCTGACACAACGGTCAGGGTCCCGACATTTCTCTCAAGAGGCTATTGATATTCATCTAGACCCGTGTGTAGCACTGTGTAGTCGTGGGGGTAGTCACCCAATGACCGATGCGTCTGCCGACCGGGTTAAAGACTGTCACTCAATATTTGTAGGATCTTACGATCCAACTTGATCTCCGGGGAGGTCACGCATGTAAACGACGATGGTTGAAAGTTTGCAATTCCGCTCGTTCCGTAAGTGGGAATCCTCACCATAGAATTCCTGTTGTAGTTCCGCCAAAACCAGTGGATCGTCGTCTGGTACGAGGGTAGGAGACATAGTCCGCGGTGGGGATACGGAACAGGCGAATCTGTTGGTCGTTCGTGTTTATGGGATGGCAAGGGGGCCACTCAGCGTCCGGCTGAAGTTCACCGCTGTAGTAGATGAGTGGAGCTGGGGGGGGCAAAAAGCCAGTCCATAAGTGCGAGTGGTGATCGATGGGATTGGACATTGGACGATAGTCTGTAGGGGTTGAGGAATTGTCGTTCTTTCTCTTTTCTTTGCAGGTGCAGGTATCCACCCAGACTCGGGGGACTTTCATGACGATTTAGGTGGGGTGCCAGGACTTGCTCTGCGGCCTGGAGGTCCCTCTGTAACTAAGCGTTTTGGGGCTTGAGCTCGTCAATCTCGGCTCACAGGGTAAGGATGGTGAGGCTTGGCTCGATCATCGCTCCCTCGGCTTCCGGATGGGATTGAAATCGGAACGATTCGTTTTCGCGACAAACGAGAGGCTCAAGAAGTTGACTAGGAGATGTGTCTGCAACTTTGTAGACTGCGGTCAGATAGAACGCTCCGGTTGATGGCCAGAAGGTTGTCGAGATAGTTGGTTGTTGCATATATGGGAGTGCTGGAGGTGAAACCTGGGCCATATGGATTATCTGGGCGTGATTGTAGGTCGAAGAAAATAGACACATCTGTACCGTTTGGAATCAATATCTTGACGCAGACAAATATCTCCGGGGAGCGCGTGATGACAGTTGCGGTAGATTTCTTTCCACCAGTTACGAGACGTCTGCATGGGTAGATGGAGGCACGTCCGCACGGCGAACACAGTATCGCTCACGATAGAACGGATCTGAACCTCTCAAAGCTCGAGAGACCAAATTCCGAAGGTTCAGGCTTCAGCGACCTCGAGAATTCCTGGGAAAAGGTAGGTAAGCAGGAATGAAATCGCGGGCACGATCTGAGACCTCTCACTTGGGCCGTCTTAGCTTTCACCACGAATTTGAGGAGATCTCTCCCTTTGGGCCATCTTTCTAAGCTGCAAGAACGATACGTGTGCAGTTCAACACTGCGGGTCCGCGAACCCGCAGACCTGGTACTGGCTGGTGGCCGTGGGGGATCACGCATCATGATCCGTTCGCCCGACAGAATCCTGAGGACGATCGCGTCTGCGTCAGAGTTCTTGACGTCCTCCTTGGTCCCATTAACGACGGGAGTGGCTTGAATTTCTGTCCCATCGTCCATTGGTCTTGAGTCAAGCGATCGTCCGTGCGGGGTCCAAGGGCGAACCCGTATCATTCGAGATGCACTTTCCGGCCCTGGGGATCCTTACCCTATCCTTCTGAGTAATTCAATTGACAAAGTATGGCTGGTACCGTGGTGAAAACCTTTGCATCGGGAAATCGGAAGAGGCACGTGTGGTTGGGCGGCAAGTTTTCGAGATTCGCGTCTTATCGTCTTGCCATCTCTTTGCTCTCTGCGCCATGGCGGATTTCAGTCCTCCCCCGTTTTTCTCTCCTACGAGTACCAAAAGCAATGAAGCAAATTTTAAAGGTGTAGCTATAATACATGGTGAGATTTTTCGTCCAATTGTGGGTTTTGAAATCGCCCCTTGTCGTGTTCATGCTGCGTAGACCCTGATCCTGACACGACGACTGCCGTAAGTCCGCCTCTACCTGACCAGAAGCCTAAAAGTTCGGTACAACTGAAATATACCCTCTCTTATGCCAGCTCATTCTCCCAGACTCTCGTCTACAGCCCCAGAATATCAAGCCAACCACTGCTTCAGATTTCGATCCAGCGCGTGCATTGGACGAGGGTGATACCACAGACAGCAAACCGGTGCAACCTGTATGAAGTTTGAACTTTCTCTATCACGCCTCGTTCCTAATCCCACATCAACAGGACCCCCAACCCGCACGAACTACTACGGACACGGCGCAAGGCAACGCCCAGCCCCGTGGTTTCAACAAGGTGTGTCTACTGAAGGCCGGTCACAAGCGTTGGTTTCGCTAACTCGCCTGTTAGGACGGCGTCTCCGAAAATAAAGGCACAGCCAGTGACGATGCTAAAGCTACTACCGACTCCGTGTTGCTGGACCCAAATGATTTGATGGGTTCCGTCAAGGGGATGTATCGTATCCTGGATTTGATCAGAGAGACAGGTAGTGGTGGCCTAGGTACGGCAGAAATGTCTCTCCCTGGTCATTATCCTCTTAACCACCAATAACAGTGGAGAAGGTCATCATCGACCAAGAATCGTTGAGGTGTTTCATTAACAAGGTCTCTCCTGGAGCCTACGTCTCCCTGACGAAGATCGATTTCCGAGCACTCGACAGTGCGAACATAAAACCAGTTGGCATATATGGTAGCAAGGAAAGAATTGTTGATCTGCTTTTGGAAGTTGGGGCTATTGAGCCGCACTTGTTCGTGATTCTTCCCTTTAGAAGATATGACTTTAGTGCGTCGCTCACAACCCCATAGTGTGAATACACTCCTTGCAAGCGGGAATAACTCTGGAACACCGAACCTTCGATCTGGGATTTATTTCGTTCAACCCCAATCACCTTCGGGTGATGTACCTCGTGTCTTTGTTGTCTACTGGCCTGAAGAAACTACTTGGGATGATTATGCGGTTTCCTCTGTGAAGCGGAATAGGGTGATTTTTATGAGGTGTCGTAGAAACCTTCACATTAAAGATCCTCACTAAGCCAGCTCTGACAGATATCTGACCAAAATTGTTGATCAACTCTATTGTCTTGTCTCTTCGGATCATGCATCCTCATTGGTGTGGGCAGGGGATATCCAGGAGGAGCTAGAGATTGGGAGGGATAATGAAAAGTTAGACCGCTTGTTTACCTTTGAGGTCATCAAAACCAATGAACAGGAGGAGAATGTTGTCCCTCGGCCAGGGATTTCTGTGAGGGTATCTATGTTCATGTTGGCTAATGCTAAAGCCAAAGCAGGTTGATCTTTCAATGTTGTTCCCTGAGCACATTGTTACAGGGGGGCAGCCAAAAAATCCTGTGCCAGTGTTCCTCTTTGGAGAGAAAAGACAGGCTGTCTACACCTCTACACTCACCCCTCCAGCCAGCAAAGTGGTTAGTCAAGTTCAGCTCCAAAACTATCTGTATGTCACTTCATCTGTCTAGTCTAATGAAGCTTACACTATCAAGGTCCAAACATTCCATTGAACTCAGCCAAGACCTTGATGATTCAGCAATCTTTCTCTTGGTTGAAAATGGTTTGTGCAACAAATTCCCTGCTGCCTGTGATGCTTGGAAGGCTCGAAACACCAATAGCAAGGAGATTGCTCAGAAGAGTGTTTCTGAGAACAGACAGCTTGTGGATAAGCAACTCAAGGGTGATAAACCACTGCTAGAAGGTGCCTTGGCAAGGGAAATAGCAAGGCAAATCTTGGGTGCATGTCCGTATGTCTTACCATTTGATTCCCACCTGTTAAGGTGATTTTGACCCTTACATAGTTTGCTTGACCCAATGGAGTTTATCCCTGAAAATAAAGGCATGGAAATGGAGAATATTTCTTCAGGTAGAGATCTCCTATTCCTCCTTTCCAAAGTCTAATGTTTGGCATCAGACTCCACCATTCTTGTAAACCTCCTTGCATTGTTCCCAGAACTCCACAAAGAGCTTGATCTTACCTTTGAGGATGCTGTAGGCAGGATCACCAAGCCTGGCTTCCAGCATTCCAAGGAAAGAGTCCTCATTGCTGAGGTCCTCTTTAATAAGCCTGATCTTGCAGAGAATGATCAGAGGGAGTGGACTTTAGGGAGTATCAATGAAGCTGTCCAGAGGAGCAAGGACATACAGGATTGGGTATTCCTTGCAGCTTTGCAAGAAAAGGTATCAAGGGAACCACTCCTTAAACAACTTGCTCAGGATGTGGTGGTGGAGGCACATGCACACTTACAGGAACTCATGAGGGAACAACTTCCAAGGCTCTATTCACATGCTCATAACATCAAGCAGAAAAGAATGTACCATCAAATTGAGGTAGAGGCAAATGACCAAGATCAGAAAAGGAGGAGATCATCAAGGAATGTCTTGTTTAATGAGATCAAAGTAGCCCAAGCTCAGGCAAACCCAGGGTATGTTCCATATTGCCTATAGATATACTTGACATTACTCAAGTGCATACTGTAGATCCCAGGCCAAGCTGTTCATTCATAGTGTTGAGGAGGTAAAGCAGCAGTGGGGGCAGTCCAGTGAGTCTCCAAATCCTCCATTCCTCATTGTATATATCTTACTTTCAACAGAGTATAAGTTTGTTTCAGGAGTCACAAAACATTCCCCTGCTTTTATGGAGTACAAGATCCATAACCTGTCCTTAACATCTGACAGTCGGCAGGACCTGCAACTGGATCCAAGATCTATCCCATCCATTTATATTAATACAAGGTTTTCATACAAATTTTGTTTACCTGCACATTTCACCATCATGTGAGTTAATTTTATTCATTTTTAACTATATCTAACCTGTTTCAGGCATTTTCAACTTCTTGAGAATGACAAACTTCTTCTCATTGTTGATGACTGTAATGATGGGATTCTGGTCTACCTTGCTTCACAACAAAGTATCAACACTGCAGTTCATCAGAGTCCCCTCAAAATCCCCCATCAAAGTAGGATTGGGAAAGCTTCCATATTCACCTTTGATGAGGGGAGACAAATTCTTGCTGTTTGTGAAACCTCCAAGGTGGGATTATCTTTTCAAATGCTTTTGGGAATTATTAATATCCTGTAACCTCTAGCTACAGCTACATATCTTCATCTTTGATGAACAATACAACCAGCTCCAGAGTTATGCAAGTGGTATTGAGTTGGCAGCTTGGTATTCTCCTGGGGTGTCAATCACTGCCATGTGTTTTGTTCATGACAGTGAAGAGCTAGAGCTCCTTCTCATTGGGACTGATCTGGTAGCAAGGATCTATTCTCTGTTGATCCAACAGTTTAGGTGTGATTTCTTTGATTACTGTATCCTACACTGGTCTAACTATGTCTGCAGGCCAGCTTCTGTGATATTGGACCAGTCCCCAACCAGTGTACACTCAACACCTGATGGGGCTTGCCTATTGCTCTCATTCTCAGTTGGGTCTAAAGTTGTCCTCAGAGCATATCACTGGGCTATATTTGGATCTACTGATGGCATAGACATTATCTGTCCAGATGGCTTCACAGAACCTTTGCTTGTGACCTCAATGGTCAACAGGGCAAGTGTTCATGTCATATCACTCAATATTGCCAGCAAGGCCTGCTCTTCATTGGCATTGGACATCACAAAGAAGATTACAGACTTTACCTTCAGGGAAGATGGTGAAGCAGGGTTTTCAAAGAGGAAACCTCCAAAAACACTTCATAATTGTCTCATTGACTGTCATGAAGATGTGTGGACCCAATTTCCTGTTCTTGCAGCTGTACAGCATCAAACCATCCTCTCCTCCCATGGACACTGCTCTACCAAACTTGTATTTGTTGTGGATGGGGGGGGACATCACCAGCATATTGGCCCTCATTTCCTAGAGATGAAACACAGGTTCTACCAGAAGACACATAAGCCACTCAGTGATGACCTCAAGAGTATGGAGGCCACCACTGAGGACTTTGACCAGTTTCTGCATTCTCTACACTGGGATAAATCTGTTTTCTGTGTGGGAGAGTGGCTAGTCAGCATCATCTGCCTTGTATGTGATCCAGTATGTTATACAACTCTGTGATCCACTCATGAATGTTTACAGATCCCAATCCACATTGCTGTCACACGGGATAATATTTTCCTGCCATTAAAGGATGGAATCTCATCAGCAGAGTATGAGTACTCATTGCTTGGGGCAGAGGTTGGCCAGATTGTTGATACCCTTTCCTTGGGCTGGTATGAGTCAATATTCCAGTCATATATGGCTCAGAAGGTCAGGGATTTTCCTATGGCTGGTTTTTCTTGTTACTCATCTTTATATCCAGCCAGTGAAAGTTGTTTCAGCTGTAAGGTGTCACTCTTCTAAAAGATTATAACTTATTTCTGGAAAAGATGGGAGAACAGTCTGTTGGAAAGAGTTATACCCTGAACCATCTTGTAGATACTTCATTTTGTGGAAGTGCAATGAGGACAACTGGTAAATCTCCCCCTTGCCTATTTGTTATATGGGTCTAATCATAATGTCTACTATAGAAGGGGTATGGTTATCTGTGACTCCAACCAAAGACTGCCTTGTTGTTGCCCTGGACTTTGAAGGTTTTACTCCTATTAGCTGTTTAAGTTGAAGTTAATCTAATTGGCCATCAGGTGTTCACAGCATTGAATGTTCAGCACAAGAAGATGCACTCTTAGTATTGTTTAATACTGCAATCTCTAACATAGTAAGCAATTCAACCTGATTATTATCTTTTCAAGTAAGATGGTTGATCACACATCTAGGTCCTTTATAGGAATAACTTTGCCTTATTTCATGATATTTCTGGGTTGTTCCAGTCATTCCAGTCTTCATCTACCATGCTAGACCCTGCTGCAAATCCCACCTTGTTTCAGTCAAGGCTGATGATAATCATCAAAGTAGGTCCCAGAAAGGGATTAGCCACTCAATACTGATATAACTTCCCCTAGGATGTTGTGGATGCTGACAAAAAGGATATTGTTCGAGAGTAAGATAATCACATTATATCTTGCAAAATCCTAACATTATTGAAAGGTTCTCACTGAAATTCCAAAAAATTGTGCAAGATGAACAAGATGCAAATTTCATCACAAGACTCCACCATGGCAAGCTCAACATTATCCCATGGCCTGTGATCAACTCAAAGCAATTCTACACACTCTTTCAAACTATCCAAAAACACTTGGATCAGCAGGAAGTAACCCACAGGACTGCAGGGGAATTTTTGCAGACACTGAAAACACTTATGGCAAAGTTAAAGGTTAGTTGCTAATTCTCTATATTTATTGGATTAATTTATATTATTTTGTAGGCAAATGATTGGGGGGCACTGTCACGTAGGCTATTCAGAATATTAAGAATTCCCAAGTTTACTAATTTCTAATCTGACTCTCCAGGAAATCTTGTTGCTCATCGTGCCCTTCAACTCTTGGATATACTTCCAAAAGCTGTTTCACTTGGCATGAGTGATATTGATGAGCCCCTAAAGGTTCATTTTCACTACTCTGTTTGGAGACTGGATACTGACTGATGGTTAAGGACCTGGACACCAATGATCCAATTGATGCTCCAGATACAGGAATGCAGTTCTACATCTCTGGACACAGTGGGGATAAGGAAGCTATCCTCTCTGCCCTGTGTAAGAGCTGGGGTGAATTTTCCAACCGGTTTGATAGCTCTGAGGGTGACTGGATTTCTGGACTCTCTGGCTATCTTGAGACAGTCACACAGATGAGGGCTGCCCATATCCAGAAATGGATGCACCAGAACTTGTACAGGTTCAAGTCCACCCATGCAAGCCTGGAAACACTTAAGAGGGCCTGTGATACAGCTCTTGCTAAACTCAAGGAGAATGTTCACCTCTGCAGGGCACAATGCTTATCTTGCAATCTACTATGTCTTCAAAGCCATGGTCATGAAACTCAGCATGATTGCCAGACCTCACACCACTGTCCTCACCCATGTGGGTTCAGTGATGAACATCTTGGTGAAGAGAAGAAATGTGGATTTGGGTATGCCATTATACATAATAGATATCCCCTCGCTAACTCCCCCCCAGTGCTGGACATTCAGGGCAGCATCTGTATGCCCCAGAATTCTCTGTATAACATCACTATACTTACATGCCAATTTCTAGATGTGTTGTTGATGTTCACTTGTGTGGAGAGCCTTGTGAACTCAAGGGCAAGAAAGGGTGTCAGGGTGAATGCACCAAGGTTTGAGCACAATTACACATGCCTATTATAGGCTCCTAACTACTCTCTACCAGCTTTCAAGCCATGAAGATGATGAGCATATGTGCTCAGCACAAGTCCATGCTTGTGGGGAGGTAAGTTATTCAACACCAATAACAGCAGGCTCTGAACCACCTCCAGCCTTGTGAACTCAGAGATATTCCACTTCCAGGTCAATCAGGATATTATAGTTGCAGTGGTACATGTTCTATTCCCAGGTAAGTGACCCCCAAGACTGTCTCACAAAGCATGCTCACAATTCCAACCAGTGATGAGGCACACAACCAACATACCTGTGATAAGCGCATGTGCCCAATACCATGTCAACTGTGCAAACATCTGTGCTCCAATATGGATCATTTACACGGCCTCAAGAAAGGTGAACTTCACCTCTGCGAGTGAGTGGACAGATTCAGAAGTGTGACTCCCATTCTTGACAATTGTCACAGATCGAAACATCCTTGCTCTGGACTGTGCAAGGCTCGAGGAACGTGCGAAATTGACACGACCCCCCAGTTGTTCGAATCCACATTCACGGGACGACACAAATCCTTTCAGCACACTAAGGTGAGAGCAATCCTGCTCGCACGTCGTTTCTTGGATCTAACGAACCACTAGTATTCACAAGGTTTGGCCGAGTTCACAAAATTAAAAAACATCCTCCAACCATCTTCTTAGTTGCCAGACGGCTTCCGTGTGTTATCCCAATCCCCGAAGGGAAGCTCGAGCATCCAGGAGATCACTGCCATTCGTTAGACCCAAACGTCTTCCATCACTGTGAGAGCCGGTATGTTGACCTTTTTATTGGACTTCCGTGGGCTCTGATCGGTTTGCAGTTGTGAAAATTGCAGATACTACTGCACGCTTCCGATAGGTATGCATACAACGGTGCCCGTGCGATTGCGCCAACGGAAAATAACGATTCAAACAGGACATCCACAAAGGGAGCACGAAACCAGTCATGGGTTGATGTCAAGGCCGAAATGGTCGGTCGAAGGACCAGAAGACACCGCGCTCGAGGTCAACGGACACAAGCTTGCAACCAACGACGGCGCCCCGATGATGTGCAATTTCTACTGCACAGACCTTGGAAGACACGTCCACGTTGATTACTGTCGTTCCGGGAATCCTGCATCTTGCAGTGGGGCGGAGACCCAACATCTTTCGACCAGGGTGCAACCCAACCCAGAGAGAGCCAAGGATTTGGTTACTCATAGCCTCTATTGGAAACGAATGGGTACGTTATTCGGTCTTTCGTTGTCTCTATCTTCATTGACATCCCTGCAGGGTTCAAAGGCACGTCCATAGTACAGCGGATCTTTCCGCGCAACTAACAAATCTGTAGATCCGTACTCCAAGGACGATCAGGCCGAGTTTGCTAAATGGTGAGTACCCGCCCATCCCTGATACCCGAGCACTGACAGATGTGTCGATAGTGATCATACGTGTAGCGGTAAATCTTTCTCCTTCCTTCACAGGGTCACGGTTAGTAACCCGCGCCTTCCAGGTGCAGAACATCAAGCGACCGCGACGAGCCCAGCCTATACATCCTATTGTACCTTGCCCATGTTCCACCCCCCTGCGTCGACGGACCAAGATGTGGGGCTAGGGTATGTCTCCAACGATGGACATGTATTTAGGTGCAGGAACCCAGCAGTTTAGTCTCGAGTCAGATGTTCTTAGAATCCGAGTTTTAAATGCTAGCCGAGGCCGCGCAGATTTTGGGAGCAGATCACTGCAAACTCACATGAGATCCGAAAACCAGACCCCCAATATTATTGCGGTTTTCACTAAAGTTGGCCACGGCACTTTTTCGCTTATTATTATTATTATTTTTATATATTTCCGGACCGACTTGCTCGACGTCCAGCACCTCGAGAACTTAATGGATTCGCTCGAAAATCATAGCGTCG
>Ga0307515_10022828_pt1 | contig 11008 bp, 10 predicted proteins | sample 17_EM_MG_FD_194513 | JGI IMG/M metagenome (GOLD analysis project Ga0307515, IMG submission 194513) | Populus trichocarpa ectomycorrhiza microbial communities from riparian zone in the Pacific Northwest, United States - 17_EM | ecosystem: Host-associated > Plants > Roots > Unclassified | place...
TTCTACCTTTTAAATTTTTTTCACTCAATTTCATTCTTTAATATTTTATTGATTTTAAATCATAATTTCATCTTTCAACTTTTTATTAATTTTGAATTGGTCATAATAATTTATTTTGGTTTGTTGTTTATAAAGTTATCGTAGTCTTATATAAACGTCTCGACATGGAGTTGGTGCTTAATTTTTACAAGCGTTTATTTTATTTATCATATTATGAAACAAAAAATAGTACAAAAAAACAAAATTTTATGATCCGGGTCGTGAGTTTTACGAGTTAAATCATGAAATCTAGGTCGATTTAATATGTCACCGTTTTAATATTAAAAAAAAACAATATCATCTTTATTTTTTTAAAACCAAACCAAGCTTTTACTTGTTATCGTGTTGTCTTTAAACTAGCCAAGTCAAGTAGAGAACAATCTCATATAGAATAATTTTAAACTCGGGTTAGATAAAGAATCATATTGAAAGGTTTTAAGATTAATTTGCTGGATTAAGTTTATCAACAAAGCTAAATAGTTTCTTTGCTTCATATTTAATTTCATCTTTCAAGTTTTTTTCATAAACTTTTTTAGTCTTTTTTATACCAATTTCATATTCTTTAACATTTGATTCATTTTGAATTTATTTTTATAATTTGTTTAAGTTTGTTTTTTTATGAAATCATCATGGTTTTAGATAAACATCTTTGATATTTAATTAATGTGTTAATTTTACGAGTATTTATTTTTGTTATCATATAATTAAATAAAAAATTATTTAAAAAAACAAAGTTGTTAAATCAAACCATGTTTTTATATCATTAAGTAAAATGTAGTCATGATTTAATATATTGATGTCTCAATATTTTTTTAAAATATTTTTTTTTAAAATCAAATCATATTTTTCATAAATTATCCGAGTTATTTTTGAAATCATAAAATTAATTGAATCATATTAAAATAATTTTTATATAATTTAAAATTTATTACTCAAGTTAAGCAAGAAATTGAGTTGAGATTTTTTAAAATTAAATGATTAGATTTAATAATCATTCCAAAAAATTATCCAACATATGAGATTTTCTTAGGTTAAAAAAAGTTTTTTCGTACTATTGTATAACAAATGCTATTAATAACATTAAAAGACTCGCGTGTAATAAAAATATTAATAACCTATTGTGATAATTATTTAAAAAAAAAATTTTAAAAAAATTTATTTTTAACCTATCATCTAAAAATATTAAAAAATATATTTTAAAAAAAATCAGCATTTCTACGTTAAAAACAAAGAAGGTCTAAATTTAAGACCTCCGTGGATTAAAACTGAAAGAAAGAAACAAAAAAGATTTTGTCTTTCTTCTTCATTTTTATAAAAAAGACAAGAGAGCAGCGTATTTCTTGTTCTCTTATTATTAACAAATCGGAAAGTGAACGCAGTCAATGATTGATTGGCAGATGAAGAGAAGGAAACGAGCATCAGCATCATAATAATAAACGAACAAATACAAAGAAGAGAAGGGAAGGGAAGAGAAGAGAAGAGCCCTTCAAATGGGTTTCTCTCAAGACAATTTGAAAGGGTTTGTTTTGGCTTTGTCGTCAAGTGCGTTTATTGGTGCTAGCTTCATTATTAAAAAGAAAGGCCTTAGAAGAGCTGCTGCAGCTTCTGGTGTTAGAGCTGGTAAAAAAATTTCTTTTTCTTCCTTTTCTGGTTTTTTGAAATGGGTTTTTGGTTTTGTGAAATGGGTTTGGTTTGGATTTTTAGGTGTTGGTGGGTTCTCATATCTCTTAGAGCCACTATGGTGGTTGGGCATGATCACAAGTAAGTTGGCCTTTTCTTTGTTAACGACTTCTCTTTTGGTTTCGGGAAAACTTTATGTATTTCTTGTGCGGGGACTGCAAATTGTTATGATCTTGTTGTCTTATTCTTTGGAAATGAATAGGTGTTTTGTTTTTGTTTTTAATAAGTTGGTTGTATCTTGTGATTCTTTTGATGTAATTGTGAAATTTAATGATTCGTAATGTCATTGAATTCAGGTTCTTACATTGGTCAGCTTAATGTTACTAAGATTTTTTTTAAGTCGATTTCTTTTTCATATGGTAGCTTATGAATTGATTGAGTTTTCTTGTTCTAGTCAAATTGAGGAGTGGTAGTTGGTTACGGGTACGGGAATTGTGATTTGAAATTACCATCTGATAATCGCTGATTGTTCGTAGAATATCTCCTTTTGTATGGTTTCTCATATAGTGATTGTTGGAGAGGTTGCAAACTTTGTTGCATATGCGTTTGCTCCAGCAGTTCTTGTAACCCCCCTCGGCGCGTTGAGTATTATTGTCAGGTTTATCTTTTGTTAAGTTAGTATTGCATACTGAAACTTTTGGAATTTTTATATTAAATCTCTTCTTAACCACATTTCTTGTGTTTTATTTTTATTTTTTAATGGTATAGTGCTGTGTTGGCTCACTTTATCTTGAATGAGAAGTTACACCAACTAGGGATCTTGGGTTGTGTGATGTGCATTGCTGGTTCTATTGTAATTGTGATCCATGCACCACAGGAGAGCCCTATAACTTCTGTGCAGGAAATATGGAGTATGGCTACTCAACCAGGTTAGTTTGCAACTTCACATGCTTGTCTTTCTTTTATTTAAATTCTTCTTTTTGTTAACTTACCTTGTTATCATCTGTTGCAGCTTTTTTGCTTTATGTGGGTTCAGTGATTGTGTTGGTTTTCATTATGATCTTCCATTTTGCTCCACAATGTGGTCACTCAAATGTGTTAGTGTTCACCGGCATCTGTTCATTTATGGGTTCTCTTTCGGTAAATCATCTGAACCAGCAATGGTACTTTTATTTTCAATTATAAGACCAAATTTATGGATGTAGATACAGTTTTCTTTCATTTCAATCTGCATTGAAAAATAAAATAACTCAATAAATTAACAAACCATTCTGCATTGATGGGGATGGAGTTTCATTCATTTTGAAGTTAAAAGGTCTGCAATCATTGAATTGCTGCGGAAATTCACTGCTCAATGAACAAAAATTTAATTATGTGCAAAAAGAACTTTCCTATGATAATTTTAAACCAGGTGATTGATAAAAATGTTATCCGTTCTGTTTCTTGGCCAACATAAGGTGGGAAATAATTCCCTGAGTGCAATGATGTTACATGTTTATGTAATGGGGCTTTGGCCAATACAATTGCTTGAATATTTATCCTCTTTGACTAGGATGGAAGAATTGAGTAAACCTCACTTCCTTTTGTTTAATTTTCTTTAATACATTTTGTCTCCATATCACGTGTAGGTGATGAGTGTTAAGGCTGTTGGAACTGCACTGAAATTAACGTTTGAAGGAAACAACCAATTACTCTATCCAGAGACTTGGTTCTTTGTGTTTATTGTGGCCACATGTGTCATCACGCAAATGAATTATCTAAACAAGGTTAGAAATGTGGAGATTTTGCTTTTTGTTTGCATGAATAAACTTATTGCGCTTAATCTCCAGAATCTTGCTGCTGCCTAAATCTTCCTCCTTTTTCTCCTTGATCTTCTATTTTCTGCATTGCTTCCTTTTAGATGTCTTTTCTCTATGTTCAGGATTGCTTGCTTTCCTGATCTTTTACTTAAATCATTCATATCTTTAAGCAGTCGTGTCCAATGAATTTGACTTGCTGTTGGACATATGGCATGACCTGGTGCACTTTTTGCCATTGTTTTACTCGGCAGCTAGTTGCTATCCAGAATATTTGACATTCTTCCAATTCTACACATATTATTGAGTTAATTACAGAAAAGCTCTCTGTTGCCTGTGTAGTTTTCATATCCCTACTGTTTTTCCAAAAAAAAATTTACACGTTTTCCTTTCCAAAATTTAAATTGGAATTCAAATTGATGGCATCAACATGACCATTAATTTTTTTTATGGAAATCCCTATACTCCCCTGTCTTTTAATGGTTTCTTTAAAAATGCTACCGTGATTATTTTCTCACTATTCTATTGTGATTTTCTCTCATTTTTGTGATTGGTGATGGATCGACAAAGTGGAGACTTGAGCTCTAGATCTCACCCCTCTTGCTTGCAAGAGCATCATTGAATTATGAGCCCATTTGTTGCATTGCCATTTTTTCTCTATCTTGATTCTCACTCTATCATGTCTTTCTCCAAAGAAATTCCAATCCAATCAATTTTAGCCTATCCTAATCTCCAAGTGGAATGCACGAGTTTGTAGACTAATCCTGCCTTCATTACCTCCTTAACCTTTACTTTCAACCAGGATACCATGTTAAAGTTAAAGATAGTTAAGTAGTAGTCATAATTTCACTAAAACTTCACAAACAGAAATGAGTGGAGGGAGCAACCACTTCCAAATGTAGATTCTGTATAATAGGATTGCTAGAAAATGAGTTGTAAAGCTGATCCGTGCATTTAATATGATGATTGGCGATGATATTAAATGCAACAAGCATCAAGTTATAAAAAAAACCTTCCCAAATTGATCAATTGTTCCCCAGTACAGTTGACTGATTAATTTTGTCTCAGGAGGCTGTCACTATCAACATCCCATTAACCTACAAAAAACTTCTTAGGTGAAGTGCTGGATCGCTTCATAGGCCATAGCTATAAGCGCACCTTTCATTCATGGATAATTCACTCAGAGATATGGTGGCTGGGAACAAATGATACTTATGAAGCCAGAAAAGAAACTATCAAATTGTGTTTATCCCAAAACTGCAACTTTTCTGGTTTTTACATACATCCGTGCTGCATCATATTTTCTGTGAATCTTTAGACCCTAAAGATGGTTAGAATGTATCTTGTATTTGAAATTCTTTTTTGCTTAAAAACTGCAATCTTTGGTGTTTCAGGCACTTGATACGTTCAATACTGCAGTTGTCTCCCCCATTTATTATGTCATGTTCACGTCACTTACAATTCTTGCCAGTGTAATCATGTTCAAGGTAAGAACTCTTGTAAGGAAGCTTACACTGTGTTATTGCATTTATATCATTACTTTCTACATTTTTGCTAGTGCTTTTTCATTTTAATTGGATTTCACTGGAAGAACGCTAATGTAGCTTCATCTTGTTGAAGCATGGATTTGTAAATCGATGCAAGATGGGATAAATAAAATTTCTTGACTGAATTCTAAGATACAATTATTTAATGATGTCTTTCTAGCAAATCTGTTTCTTTGTGTGATATTTTTGGCCTCACTTCCTTATGACAAGCCTTGTCATCTGGTTGAGGATGCTGCCATTAGGCTTAGTTTGGGATCTGTCCGATTTTTCTTCTCCAGACCTGGATTTCAAACAGTAAAATGTATCATTTCTGATCCTGTTTCTGATTTGACTTTATCTATTGATCAAATACATTATATCAGGATTGGGATGGCCAGAATGTGGGAAGCATCATATCAGAAATATGTGGCTTCATTGTTGTTCTCTCAGGGACCATCGTATTACACACAACCAGAGAGTTCGAAAGAAGTTCATCCTTTAGAGGTGCTTTGTTCAGACCCTTTCTCTTTGATTTCCACCAGATCATTTTAATCAACTTTGAATTACGAGCAATATTCTCTAGCTTTTTTACAAATTTTTTGTGGCTGTGAATGTTCAAATAAATCAGGTAGTTATGCATCTTTATCCCCTACATTATCTGCCCGACTTTGCAATGGTAATGGAGAATTTATGAAGCATGAGGAGGAAAATTTGTTACCTGATGAAGCAGTTTTCTTTCAGAGACAAGAAATGCACTAGATGTGTACCTCAAAAAGAATCCCTCCTTCATGTAAGTTCATGCAAGGCATAATCCGTATCTCAGACTCTTTGACAGCATTCCTGTGTGATGGTTTTGTTATCACAGAATGTCTGGTTACAACAGAAAGCGAACGAACTTACATTGAGGAGGTTGTTTTGTGTCCCTCAGAAATCCTTGAAATCTCGTTTTCTTAATTTTCTTTTTTTCTGGAAGTTATGGGAGAAATTATTCAATAACCCTGGTGGAGTAGCATGTCTTCATTTCACTTGTGATCTACAAGTGAATTGCACTTGAATCTGAGACGAGGAAACTCTGAATCTAGTGATACTTGTACAGTGTGTTTGGGATTGCCGATGTAAAGGACGGTTTATTCAGCTTCTTTAATTGTCAATGGCGGAGTAAAGAGAGTGATCAGAAGACCCAGAAACCTATTTTAGTGAAGAAGGGTTTGGATGGTGTCTATGCCCTGCAACTGGTATATTGGAAACTTGAGCTCTGAGGTAGTTTCTGTTGTTAGTTAACCTTGTCCCATAGGTTCCTTTCTTTGAGAACAGGCAAAACCAGAGATTCTTGTAGTATTATATTTGTTTGTAGATTGTTTGATTTCTTATAATAATTGAGCAAAGAATGAGGCGTGTATCTTTGTCATTTTAGCAAGACAGGATTTTGTGAAAATGAAATATTATTCTTCATTCCACAGGCCTACCAACGGTGTTATTTATTTATTTTAACTTCAATTCCAGTATGCTGATGCAGATACGTCTAGAGAGAGAGACAAAGAAGCAGCTGTTAACATTAACCTGATGTTTTTTTAATTGTTGGAACTAAGTGGATTTACATGTTCAGAAAACCAAAATAAGTAGATGAATTTATATAATCTTTAAAAAACATTATAACAAGGCAATTCAAAGTTATAAAAGAAGAACTCAATAATTAAACTTGTGATCTCTAATTATAAGAACTTATGTTCTAATCCAACAATTGAAAGATTCAATTTGCAAGTTTTATTGGCAGGTAATTCAATTTAAAAGAGGTCAATTTGATTAACATTTTAATAAACCAATACCCTTAAAATAGATGCGTTTCACTATTCACTAATTATTATTTTGTCATTCCTAAAAAAAATCAATTGCTTTTATTTTTTTTTTTAGGGGTTTTTTTCAAGACCCATTAATTATTATCAAATTAGACGAGGATAAATTAGAAACTTTTTAGTTTTTTCACTTTCTTTAACACAATAAAAACTATATTATCTTTAAAGTAATTTTTAAAACTAACATTCAAGGGTTTTCCCCTCTTTTCCTTTTGGTTTTTTTTTTATATATATATAATAAAGTAAAATAAGGGGAATTTAGTTTTTTATTAAATATAAAATATTATTTAAAAGAAAAATAGTTGGTAGATACGACACACTTGCAAGTGTGTGGGAGGTATCCGCACATGTATGCAGTGTCTCCTGACAGCTAGCATAGGCCTGGCTTCCACGGTAGGGTTTGCTTAGGCTTAACATCCCTTTCATGTTAGAGAATTGATTTTTGACTCAATTTACATCTTCAAGTACAGTATATGGGTATTCTGTGTTTATCTTCTACTATTAATTGGTTTACTTCTGTTCTGTCAAGTCCAAATATTGTGTACCTTTTATGTTCTGCTTGCTTAAAAATCTGCTTCTGGGCAAGTTCATATTTCTATGTTTGCTATATCTGTGCATCCGTGAAGAATTGTAGTGTGCAAATTTGAAAAATAGTTTTGAAAGTTAGGAATCGCCCACTTATCGCGGGGATGTTTATTAAATAGCGAGCACATTTATTAAATTTCTTGCCTTGCACGGTTGGCATGTCTTTACTACAGAGAAACTTGCTCTGTTTACTACAAGCCAGGACACCACATGAAGGACAATTGTCATAGGAAAAGGAATAATACACCAAGGAACATGATTCAAAATGTTGACCAGAGAGCTATTAAGCTTATTGTAGTTATGTAAGAAGTAAATTTGATAAACAATCCTAAAAAGTGATGGATTGATATGGGAACCATCTATTATGTATGTTTTGATAGAATAAATTTTTTGAGTACACAACAATTGTTGATGAAGAACAATTATTCCTGAATAGCTCTTAATGTGCAAAATCCTAGGCCAAAAAAGATGATGCCAAGGATGACATCTCAAAAAAAAAAAAGAAGATTGTGATTAATGTGGTTAACACTTTTGATATTCAAAAGAATTTGATTTTCTTTTTGCTACCGACTAAGAACGGGTTTAGTTTGATTCATGAATCCAATGAGTTTGTCCTCACAAACAGTGAGATGTATATGAGTAAGGGATATTTATGTGATGAGTTATTAAACTCAATGTTAATGTTATGACTATTGTAGTAAAAAGGCCAATAAAATTAATAAAGGTTATTTATTTGTTTAGCCGGTTAGAGTCTTCTGATCTATTCTAGAGACAAAAGTAGAGAGATTTTAGAATTAATTCACATTAATATTTAAAATTTAAAATTTATGCATATAAAGTATTTTATTATTTTTTTAATAATTGCACAAGATATTATGTATGTCTATTTACTAAGAAGTAAAGACGAGGTCTTGAAAATGATTAAACATTTTATAAGAGAGGTTGAAAATCAACCTAGCATGAAAAATCAAGATGATAAGAAGGGATTGAGAATTGTGCTGAATACGAGAACCAAACATTGAAAGAAATGATAATGTTATGTTATGCTAATAATTTTTATAGCTTGAGAAATTCAAGTGAGGTATTGCAGGATACAATTAATAAAAATCACCTATATGAAAATGAAATGAGATGAGATTACTTCTATGAAAATTGAAAAGGCTAAATTCTTTAAATAACTTTTTAAAACTAGAACATGTTTAGGGCCAAAATAAACATAAATATGAGAATCAAAATTGTAAAAAGAAAACTGAACAATTCAAAACATTATGTGTTCGCTGACTTCCCCCGCCGCGGGGTATCTAAAACTTGCCATCAAAACTTCTAACCATAGGTATAGAAGTGTAATTTTGAAAAGTTCGTCAAATTTAGGCGCTTACCGGTCCACAAGCCATTTCAATCATGCTATGGGTTTTTGGAGCTATAAAATTGGGCTCCTGAATGTCAAAAAACAAGAAGAGAAGAGAATCGAGCTTGTTACAAACAGGAAACCACCCGCTCCAGCGTGCTATGTTCTTGGTGCTTGGAGAAAAACAAGCAAAGCATTGGCTTCTCACTTTTAGTTTCATGCATTTTGTAAGTAATACAACTAGGATTAGCTGATCTGACTGAATAGCAATTCAAGGCATCAGCTTGGTTTATATTCCCTGAAAAATCCATACAGGTCCCAATTTACATGCATCATGCCCTGCTTTCCAGACAGTATAATATTACGCGTACAACCACCTTAACCACTTGTTTCGAATTCAACCCCACATGGGTGGCAGCGAACTAGGACAACATATGAGAAATGTCAGCGTTAGCCAACCTTCTGCCAACAATATCTTTTAGTTCGATCTCTCCTGGAAATCTGCCCTCCCTCAGTTTGGAGAAAACCTGCATTTCACAAAGACAGAATCTGGTTAAGAAAGTAAATTCCCGTTTATTTGTCTTAACAAAATTGAAATCAAGGTTCAAATTTGTCAAGCAACTAAGTAGAACAGTTGAATTAAGATTCTCATATGCTCAGCACATTAAGAAATTGCAAATATAATACCAACTCCTACAGGCATTGGTGGCCCTGGTAAACTAATGGAATCTTCTACTTGGTTAAAAATGTATCTGATTAAATATTATAGACCTTCCAGCCATATTTCAATTATAAACATTGATTAGCAGAGCATATAATATTATAATCCTATTAGTGAATAGTGAGAAGAGTAGCCAGTGCATACAATTCCTCTTACATTACCCGATCATCAAACAGATGCTTTCAGATAATCCAAAGGCAAAAGAGAAATGCATTGAAAAGCTAAAAGTTCAAACTCAGGCTCAAGCGATAGGCTACTAACCAATTCATCATCGCAGTAAACTTCAAACGCCCCAGAGCTTTGCAGGAAGGACTGCAATGCATTGCCAAGAAGCCAAGTAGATGCAATGGTCCCAAATTTATTGGCACGTAAAGAATAATACCAAGGAGGAGTCCTGACTCCTAGCATCGGAAAAATCTGCTCACCACCCAACACAATTCCCACAACTCCTATCTGAAAAACTGGTACTAATTTGGCTACCGCCCGCTTCGGAAGGGATGGGGGGTAATTTGCAAGTACAACATCAATCCCTGGAAACTGCGTTTCCAACATCCTTTTCATCGTCACCGCATTCCCTCTGCAGAGAGCAACACAAATTAGTAATCCGCGCTTCAATAGCAGCCCAAACCAAATCAATCCAATCAAAATCAAAACCTAAATTACTGCCTAATGAAATTACATGAGCATGAATAAAGGGCCACGTAGAGTTCAACAAATTTGAACATAAATCACCAACAACCACTAACAAAAACCATGAAAATCAAGGCACTTTTTAAATAATCGTGACAGGGAAAAATCCTTTGTGCTGATCATGTTACTTCATCAATAATCAAAGAGCACTCAAAAAAAAAAAACTAAAAAAATAATTAGAAAGAATCAAGGAATCAAGGATACCTGTAAGAGCAAGAAGAGCAAAAGTCAATTTTGACCGTGCTTCCAAGACCAATCCCTCCAACAACTGGTTTCTGCAAATAGAAACACAAACCCCACAAAATTAATTAGCATTACAATTCTTTTGCGAGTTTACAAAGAATAAAAACGATCATGAGACAATTCACCTGCGTTGGAGCTTCTAGGGTTTCATGGGCAACCACTGGTGGTTGTTTGTGGTGATGGTGCTGGGGGTGGGGGTGGGGGTGGGGCTGGGGCTGGGGCTGGGGCTGGTGGTGGGGGTGGGGGTGGTGGGGGTGCTTGGGAGGTGGTGGGGTGAAGAGGTGGATAAGGTCAGTGCATAAAAGAAATAGAGGTAATCCTACCAGCAAAATCTGTGCTCGATCCATGGCAGTATAAGTGCGTGGAAAGGAAAGCAAGAACGTAGAGGAGAGTTTCTTCTATACTTGCCTAAGAAGAGTCATCATGACTCTGGTCATCCTTCTTCTTTGGCTACTGAGATAACTGCATTTTATTTAGTCCCTGGAGTTTTACATTCTTTTATATTTGAGTACCTCTTTTTTTTTTATCTTGAATACTTGTACTTTTGATATACTGCAAATTTGATGACATGACCGTTCTATGTTGAC
>Ga0307515_10022829_pt1 | contig 11008 bp, 5 predicted proteins | sample 17_EM_MG_FD_194513 | JGI IMG/M metagenome (GOLD analysis project Ga0307515, IMG submission 194513) | Populus trichocarpa ectomycorrhiza microbial communities from riparian zone in the Pacific Northwest, United States - 17_EM | ecosystem: Host-associated > Plants > Roots > Unclassified | place...
AAATTAAAAAACTAAAATAAACGAAAAAAATTAATTAAAAAAAACAAAGAAAGAAGCAAAAAAAAATCCCAAAAATCATTAAAAAAAACAGCTAAAAAAACTTAGACAACTTAAAAAAAAAAAAAACCTAAGGAAAACAATGATTCCTTTTAGCTATTGTTATAATTATAATAATTTACATGAAGATATATCGGATTAAAACTAGAGGAACGTTTCGTACAGGTGGGTGTGCAATTGTGTGTTCGAGCACTCTTCGCAGTTTGCAGACTCAAAAATCAAAATGAAAACCATCTGTGAAAGAGGCGTTGGACTTGTGTAAATGAGTGAGTGCTCGCGTGGGCAGGTGTGATGCTTGGATGAAACTGTTTCCGGATGTGGGCTCTGAACTAAGATTATTGGCCCATTAACATTTAAGAGTCTAGTGATTGATATCTGTAATGAAGTGAGTAATGGCCCGCCTAAGAAGCCGAAGTGAGGAGTTAATTTTTTTTTTTTTAACGGACAATTTTAATTGGCCGGTAGAAATAATCAATGTTATATAGAGTATGGGAAAATGAAATAAGCAATGCTGTTTTTTTATATACTTTTTCTGTTTTATAATTTTATTTAATTAAGATATTTTAGTGAATAAAATGTTTTCTTAACAGAATTCTTACTTCGTGCATTTTCATTATGCATCATTCAAATCATGTAAATAGTGTAGGAGCTAGTACGTATCTATAAGATGTTAAGCTAAAAACATTATTTTTATGATTAATGCTAGAAAATTACTATTATTTTCATTTTTTTTAGAGGGACAGAATTATATTCAAAATATTTCAATACTTCAATTTGTTAAATTGTTATTGGGGATGCCAGTGCTACGTTTCTTGATTAATTAGTTCGTTAATTATAGCCATTCAAATACTAAATATGTTAAGTTTGGAATGAGTATTTGAGAGTGTGGTTATAATTGTTTTTAAAAATATTTTTTACTCTGAAATGTATTAAAATAATATTTTTTTATTTTTAAAAAATTATTTTGACATCAATGTATCAAAATAATTTAAAAAATACCAAAAAATATTAATTTAAAACAAATAAAAAAATTTAATTTTTTTTAAAAACGCTTTTAAAATCTAAAAACAAACATGAAATTATAAAAAAAGAAAAAGAAAAGCGTATGTCAGAGTTAGTTAGATTTCTGTTAATGTCATGACCATCCTATTATTATGTTTACTTGATTTAATTTAATTTAGCTATTTAATTTAATAACTTGATGAATCTTGATGTAATTTAATTGTTTTTTAATATTAATAATTTATATTTTTTATTGAAATGTTTTTAGGTTTTTTTAGAGGCCCAGTCACATCCACCAACAATTACAGTCCATCTCAAGCCCGCTAATTATTTCCTCGCATTTATAGGTGAGAGGGCATGCAGCCACAATACTTCACGGATGACATATTATTATTATTATTAAAAGAAAATAAAAGGGTAGATAAAATACTGCAACAATTCTTACTGTAGCTTTAGATTTATTGGTTTTATAGATTATAACAGTAAAATTATAATTTTATCATTCTCAACAAAGAAAATTGGTCTGAGCAGCGGTTATATAGATGTATTAAAAAAAAAACACTGGTAGTGGAGTGAAGTCATGATCATATTACAATTTTTAATTATTACTTTGTCATCGAATTAATATTAAAAACATATAAAAGTAAACCCAAATCTAGGAGAGTCTTATGATTTCTAACTTAAGAAAGTGGATCATTCACTCTAAAGTCATGCATTATTTGGTTGATTTTGTCACCCTTTAAAAGAAAATAGCTCGTCAAGAGATTGCAGGCGATGGAAGTATAGGAATTGCCTCCAGCTTCGTCAAGACTTCTCAGCTTTAATTCCGCATGTAGAAGTTGGAGTCCATGTCATGTATTTGAGTTCTATCTGGATCGTCTCCAAATTCAGAGGGAACAAGTCTCTGCAATAATTAACACATTCGTCATCTAATTGAGCAGAAGAATCAGCTTTTGACAATGGTTCGTGCATTTCTTTGTCTTTCGGTCCATACATTATTAATTAGAGGATTGCAATTCACGAGAGATCAGAATCCTAGCTCGTGTAAATACAAGATGAACCCGGATCGATCAGGAAGTTATTGAAGAAAACACCAACTCTCAAATTACAAGAGGATTGCAATTCATAGGATGCAAATGGGAGTATTTGGATTTGAATTTGAGTTTGGATACGAGAAAAGAATGATGAACTGAGATGAGATGAGTTTATAAATGAAAGAGCGAGTTTACAGGCGTGAATTATTGATGATTCTTAAAAAGCTTCTTTGTTCTGTTTTGTTTTTATTTTCTTTGTTCGGAAGTAACTGTCAAAAAAATATCTCAACCTAAAAGTTTAAGCTGTTAGGTGAGGTTCTAGGATATGATTTATATTATTCTCTAACACACCCCCTCAAGTGAAAGCCTTTTTGGGCTTGAAACTTGCACAGACTCACTTTACCATGTGCTTAATTTTTATCAAATAAATGGGGATGGTGAGATTCGAACTCGTGACAGCTTGATCATCAAGGCTTTGATATCATGTCAAAGAACCATCTCAACCTAAAAGCTTAAGCTATTAGGTAAGGTCTCAGGATATGATTTATATTATTCTCTAATATGAATTATGGAGAGAAAAGGGGGATGGTTTTTTTATTAAAAAAACCTAATTTTTTTTTTATCTAGGGTTGTTTTTATGTGGTACGGTATCGGTATCGAGATGGAATATCATGGGTAGAGAAAAATAAGGGGCAAAAAGTGAGTGTTTTGAAAGTAATAATATTATTTCACACGTTTTAAAATGTTAGGTTGACTAAGAATGTGAAAATGTAATTAATTTTCTAAAAAATAACGTCAAAGTTAAAAAATAATGAAGTTCTAAGAAGCTTGATGTAAATTTCTCAATTAAATATTAAATACCCTTTCTTATACTTAAATTGAAATAAACTTTTCAAAAGCATATTTATAATATGCTAAAAATCTTGATAGAAAGGATGGAGTGTGGTTATAGAGATTGGTAATTACTTATAATCAGAATTTGAATTATAATGATTTTTATAAATTACTACTTAATTAAGGTAGGTGAGTTTGAAACGGCTTGGGAAGGTATGATCTAGCGTTCTGGCATTACAAATGATGAGTGGCTTCAAACATGCTTTGAAGATCGAGAGAGAAAGAGGCTCCAGTTTACTTCAAAGATACTTGTTTTTCTGGAATGTCTACTTTGCTAAGAGATGAGTCCACCCAACTCTTCAATGGTTATACATTGAAAGATTATTTTTTTTAGATAATAGTCGAGATTATATTAACTTTTGGCTAATACGAAGATAACCAAAGAAGTAGGGGGGGAAAGGCAACAAAACAGAAAGAAAGAAAAACCATTAAAGCACGGCTGCTGCAACGAAAAAAAAAAAGGAATCGAGACCATACACAAGAATAAAATGGTAAAGGTCAGTTGTGATTTATTCTGTTATTCCAGAATTTGATCCCATCAGAGCTGATCCCTAGATCCATTTCGGTGTAAACAAGAGTGTTCAACCATAGGGAAAGCCTATGAAGAATCAAGTAGAAGCAACCCTGAAGATATGGAGGAGCATCAATTTCTGACATGAATGAGCTAGCTAGTTCTACAAAAGAAGTATTAGAAAGAAGCTCTTGATGATTTTGAATAGAGGAATTCTAGCCTGGTTTTGAAGACAAGTAGCTTTTATGAGTTACAACTTTCTATAGTGTATTAAACAAAATATTCCAGAGATTTCAAGATGAGGTTGTGATGATCTCTTTTTTTTAAGCATCACTCAAGTTCATGACAATAGGCCACTTGTTACTTGCATGATCAAAGGACGCCAGGGTGAAGAAAATTCGAATTAGAATGATACCATTTATAATGATTTATATGAACTGTTTCATGCATGAGTCTTCAAGGAAAACAAAAGGTGGGAAATGTGCCATGAAATAGATCAACAAAAAGCTCAGTATGCTGGCATATTATTGCAGATTCTCAAGCAAGGACTAAAGCATATTCTTGCATTGGTATCCAAAAATTTAAAATAACCATTTCAATGGCGTTTGGCTTGTATCTCAGTGTTTGCTGGAAGTGCTGTGCCATTTTATGACAAAACTATCATGTCTAGCATTTTTTAGACAACAGTATAATAATATCTTTTAAGATTCTGCTAAAAGTTTTAGGTTGTACTGTTTAGGGGCATCCATTCGTAGGTATTGATTGCATCATGTTCCGCGACTATAGTGAGCGGCATGCAGTATTTTAGTATGGTTATTTTTAAAAAGTATTTATGTTGAAATATATTAAAATAATATTTTTTATTTTTAAAAAATTATTTTTAAAATTAACATGTTAAAATAATCTAAAATATAAAAAAAAATATTTATTTTTAACAAAAAAAAATTAAATTAAATATTTTAAAAACACGAATACAACCTCATTTCTAAACACTATGTACTCCTCATCAATTATCAATTTTTGCATCTCTTATTAGAGTTGGTTTCATGTGGGAAACGTGATTTTTTTAGCTGTAAATTAAATAATTAAGTCATACTTAGAGATTCAAACAACATCAATAACAAACAAATTTGATTATAATCTCACACACTCTTATTCATAAGAGCCCAAGGCTAGCTAGGACCAAAACGACAAACTCCCCACCGGCGAAGAGCAAACATGAACCAAAACTTGCAAGCAAAAACACGAGGGAAAAAAAAAACATCAGCCACACAAAACTCCAAGAAGTACTGAACTATTATAGTAGCACCACGCAGAAGAAAAGAAAAAAAAAACCCCAGCCTAGAGATCTAGAGAGAATGGGAAAGTAGTGGATTTCAACCAGCTACTACCACCAATGAAATTGCGAGGAGTAAAACTTTGAGCTTCAGTTGCACTGGTGATCATCTTGTATCCTTCCCAGGTAACCCTTTTAGAGGTTCCAGCACCAGCCCCGCTGTTTTCATACTCTGCAAAGGATAATGTGCTGAGCGCAAAGCGACCCTTCAACCCATTCCATCCGGCTGGGTGTATCACGTCACTTATGGATGACTGCATGATAACAGTCCTTGCATACTCCTTCCAGGGTCTACCAAGATACGCTGAGAAATTGCTCCTGACAGGATGTAGATCAGAAGTGACACCGATCCTACATTTCTGAATCACAATACCAGTGTTTTGAGTAGGATCACTCCTCCCTTGGGCGGTTATTGTGATTGTCTGGCCTGGATTGGGACGGCGAGCACGGATGTCACAGTCCTGGAAAACAGCAGCTGCATTGCCGAAAATGAAATCGATTGTGCCTGCAATGAAGCAATTTCTGAAGAACTGACGATTTGAGTGCACATAGAGGGTGTTTTGATAGCCCAGCATGCCACATTTGTAGAAAGCTGCAAAGTCAGACTCAACTCGCAGTGCCACGGCTTGGTACTTGGAGGGACCAGCTGTGTTCTGGAAGGTTATGTCCCTGGCTAGGAATCCTTGGCCCTCCACGGCTGCAACGTTCATAGGAATTAATGTAACTAAAACTAACAGATTTACCCCATTTAATTGCTATAAAAATTGCATATGAATATGAAAAGAGAGAGAGAAGGTGAAAATGCATATATAGACGGCATACCAACTGTGGCTGAATGGTAGGTTGTGCTGCCACCAACCACATTCCTGCTCCCTGTAATGATAGTCGTTTTCCTTCCATCTCCAAGAAACATGATGTTACTCTTCTCCTTCGGTACCTCCACGTTTTCTCTGTAAACGCCTGCCTTGATTCTAATAATGTACCTCTTACTGCTGTACTTGGGTGCAGCAGCAACCGCAGCTGATACTGTCTTATAGTTCCCACTGCCATCAGCTGCCACCACCACATCTGGAGTCAACGATGATAATTGAAACAGTCGTCTATCGGTTACTGACAACCACTCTGCCCCCCCTTCATTGCTATCACTGTCCTCCTTGAGTTTCCTGTTTGTGGTCTTGAGCCCAGTTGCCGTGTCAGCGGTTGGCTTGCTCTTAATCATTTCCAGTGCCTTAGTACAATTCCCTCTGACGTCAATTAGGTCAGACAAAGCTTCACGCACCTTCTTATCTTGTTTTGAATGAGAGAAACCATCCAAGCATGAGTTTACGCCGGTCATGCAAGAAGCGAATTTGGTGTTGAGATCCTGATCAGCATTTGTGGTGTCGACTTTGACATTCCCAAAAACCTTTTTTAAATCAGTAACAACCCTATCATTATTTTCCCAACAATCATTGATAGCAGTCCTTTGTCGAACATCTAATTTCATACTTTTGGCAAGTTTCTTAGACAAAGCTACCTTGTTGCTCTGAGCAGCATCTATACTGCGGTTTACTTGTAGTAGAAAATCATTCTTTTGAAAAGTCGATTTGACGAGTTTGGCATAATCAGCAGCATCATTTCGGGTGGAGTTTTTTTTTGGATTTACACCAGTGACAATGGCAATTATAGTGGCAACTAGTAAGAAGGAAGCAAAAATAGCTAGGATGAGTTTCTTTTTTTTCTTGGAGATGGAAATATTGTACTGGTTGGCTTCGGTCATTTTTTCTTTCCTTTTTGGAGTATGGAGATATAGAAGAGAGAAAGGGAGGGATGATGTGGTGAAATGGAGGAGTCCACGAACCAATATATAGAGGAAGAAAGTAAGTGATGGGGAAATACTTTAATTTTTATATTTTATTAAAATTATTTTTTATAGATGTCGCACAACTTTTAGATAATAAAATGTTTATTTTATAATAATCAATTGATTTATTAATAAAATAAACATTCAAATAATGATCGGAGAAACACAATAAATTAATGAAGAAAATCTAATAAAATCTAATAAATCACAAATAAAAGACTATGTTTGCAAGTCTTGATAATTTACTCCTTAATTTGATTTACAAATATCGTACTAATCTCTTATAACTGCGCAATTTCGTATATAAAGTAAAGGAAAAATCTTTGAAAAATTATCTTGGTTGGTAAATGAATTAATTTGTTTTCCACATTTTTATATAGAATTTGAATATTTAGAGAGCTAGGCTCTAAGAAAAATAAATTGTCTATTCACCGAGTTAATTAGTATGGATGAATTAACAATTTAAAATATTCTAGCCGATAATTGAAAAAATAATACATAATTGCAATTGTGCAAAACGAAATGAAGGAGAAATCTTTAAGAGCTTAACCTGGCTAGCTGGTTGGTTAGAAATAAGTTTGCTTTTCATATGGTTGGAATTCTTTGGGAGACTCTAAGAAAAACGATTTATGGTCAATACAGAAAATTAATATTAATTAATTTGGATAATCTATTAAAATAAAAGAGCATAGATTTGGAATATAAACTGGCATAAAATCTCGATCCTTAACATTAAAAAATAATAATAATAAAAAAAGCCAAGTAAAATGGTCGCCTGATTGTAAAGGAATTTGGAGGCCCGCAAGATCATTTCAGTTCCTCTATCTGTCCTTTAACGTCCCTTTAGTTTATTCAACTCAATAATTTGAAACTACTTTACTTTATTCTTTTCTTCCTCCTTTAATTTATTCACAGTGCACGAAGCTTTTAGACATGCACGTTAATCACGACTACATATGCAACAGGAAACCCTCTTCTTCTTCTTTTAATCTAAACGCAAGCTAGCGGTATACCAAGCATATATGTGTGTGTCCGTAATTAGATTATAACTACTAGATTTGTTTTTCCCTCCCAATTTCATGCATAAATCCTGCTTTTTTTTCTTTCTTAATCCAATATATAATTGGCTAAACAAAACCACTTTTCATAGACGTAGCCTAGTCGCTTTTAATCCATGGATGGACGTACAATATGTTCCTATAATGTTTTTCCTACTAAGGGTATTTGCCAAATCAATTAAAATTGTAATTCAAGTGTATAAATGAGTTTAAAGTGATCATAAATGGTATCCATCGACCCATAATTCACAACATATATATATATATATATATATATATATATATATATATATATAGAGAGAGAGAGAGAGAGAGAGAGAGGGAATTAATAGCAAGACCTTCATGCTAGCTAGTAGATAGACAAATCGATCGACACATAGATCTAAAATCATATAAATCAATATGTTGACATTGTCTTTGGTAATTAATAGCAGATTGATCATGAATGAGAGATATATTACGAAGACATTTCTGTTAGTTTATTACACTCAAATGAGAGATGATATCAAATAGGGAATAACAGCGAAACATGTGTAGTTTTGTACTGATTGTGTTTCTCAGCAACAAATAACCTTCTTCTTTTTTCAGCTTTATTACTTTCCATCGGATCCCCATGCAGCGTCAATCATAATAAACAGCATTTAGATGCTAAAGAGGAAATAGTTAGGACTTTATTTAAGATGATAAAGAGGATTACACAAGGAAAAATAACTTTGAGTGCTCAAGAGGAAATGGGGATACCAAGTGCCGCCAACATTGTTAAAAACAAAAAGGGAATAGACAAAGGTTTGTAGTTTAAAATTTATCGATCAATATGAAATTAGTTTCTAATTTAAAAATCTTATATGTTTTTAATTTATTTTATTTTTTTGTCAGTAACGACATCCTTCAATTCAAGTGATGAAGTCATAAAAACTTCAAAGTTATTTTTAATTTGCTCTTTGCATAGGTGAGTAGATATATATAACAAATCCATATATATTGAAGATGGTGATTATATATAGCCAATATATACACCTGCAAAACTAATCTTTCTAGTTGGTTGAGGTACCCTCCAATGATTCAGCTAATATATGGAAAAGGAGGAGGTTTGCTTAAAAGACACTAATGGTGGAAAAAAAATATATCTAATACGATGAAAATTAAGGAGTTGAAAGGAGAGAGAAATCTCTTTGAACCCTAAACCTTTTGGTTGTTCATATAGCTATAAGATTTGTCAAGTTACATAAAGAAAAAGGGTATAACCATCCTTTCCATATCTCATCAAACTGATTAAAGGATAAGTGTCTTTGACATTAACTAATCATTGTTAAGTAAAAATAATGGTTTCATAATTATTACATGTCATAATTTATTTTTGAGTTATTTTTAAAATTTTTTTTTTTTCAAAAATAAAATAAAGACTGGCGACGCGGAGAAAGCAGGCCGAGGAGGATCTCAAACATATTGAAAAATCAAGCTGCAATTTTGGATGAAATTCAAAGTCTAATTGTCTCCTATTATACCTAAGATTGAAGAAACAATGCAAATTCAATATCAAATTAAATAATTATTGGACGAATTTGTATAGAGATTAAGTTTAAGAGTATAATTAAATTTTTAATAGGCCAATTTAATTTAATCATGAGTCAAATTAAAATTTAATTATGGTTGAAAATTAATTTGAGTTCAATTGAAGGATTTAATCAAGTGTCAGGACTTAAAATAGATCAAATTAATTATATTAGAGGGTTAATTGATGAAAAATTAATTAGTTTTAGAATTCAATTTATAATTAATTAAATATATTAAAATTTTAAATGATGAAATTTTTGTTTTGCAGAAGTTGCTTGCATGGAAAGTCCATGACCGATCTAAGTTTTTTTAGTACAAACTAATTAGATGACCCGCGCGATGCCGCGGGTCAATCTTTTTTTGCATAAAAAATATCAAAAAAAGCTAAGATTTAAAAGTGTTAGGTCTTTCTGCAAAACTATACCCAAAAGTCTTGGATTTGACTGCAACGTCTGACCCAAGAGTAATATTTATAATATTAATAATAACATTAAACTTGCATAACCCAAGTTTAAGTGGGTTTGGCTGCAATACCAGACCCAATAATCTTGGATGTGGGTCTGGCTACAAGGTCGTATGATAAAAGTGTGATAATTAAATAGATTAAGTAAAAAGAAAAAAAAACATAGAAAAAAATCAACATGAAGAAAATAACTAATGAAGAAAAAGAAAAAAAAATTTAACTGGGTTAACTCTTCAAACCAGGTTAACCCGTCAAACATTGGATTTATGTCGTGAAAATTTGATAACTAAATAGAAAAAAAAAATTGACGGGTTACCCCAGAATTAACTGGGCTAACCCGTCAAACCCGAGATCCATGTCATAAAAGTATGATAATTAAATAGAAAAAATTTAATATTAAGAAAGTAAATTAAAAAAGAAAAAAAAAAGAAAAAAGCCAGAAAAAACTAAAGGCATCAGCTTTTTCACTGTGGACTACACTGTGCAGTCCACAATAAAAGGCTTAAAAAACTTCGGGTTACCTTGTCGAACCAGGTTAACTCGTTGAACCCGGGATCCATGTCATAAAAGTCTGATAACTAAATAAAACAAATTTAACATTAACAAAAGAAAAAAACAAATAAAAATGGACGGGTTAACCCGTAAAACCAGGTTAACTCGTTAGACCTGGGATATGTGTCATGAAAGTCTAATAACTAAATAGAAAGAAATTTAACATTAACAAACTAAAGTAAACGAAAAAAATTAATTAAAAACAAAAAAAACTCTGGGTTAACTCGTCAAACCAGATTAACCTGTTAAACCTGGGATCCTTCTCATGAAAGTCTGATAACTAAATAAAAAAAATTAAACATTAACAAAAAAAAAAACAAAAAAAAATGGACGGGTTAATCCAGAATTAACTGGGTTAACCCGTGAAACCAAGTTAACCCGTGAAACCTGAGATGTGTCATGAAAGTCTGATAACTAAATAGAAAGAAATTTAACATTAACAAACTAAAGTAAACGAAAAAAATTAATTAAAAAGAAAAAAAATCCGGATTAACTCGTGAAACCAAGTTAACCTGTTAAATCCGGGATCAAGGTCATAAAAATCTGATAACTAAATTAAAAAAATATTAACATTAACAAACTAAATTAAACAAAATAAAATTTATTAAAAGAAAAAAAACAAAGAAAGAAAGAAAAAAGCTAAAGACATCAAAAAAGAAAAAATTTAAAAAAATGAAAAAAAAATAGCTTAAACTAAATTAAAC
>Ga0307515_10022830_pt1 | contig 11008 bp, 10 predicted proteins | sample 17_EM_MG_FD_194513 | JGI IMG/M metagenome (GOLD analysis project Ga0307515, IMG submission 194513) | Populus trichocarpa ectomycorrhiza microbial communities from riparian zone in the Pacific Northwest, United States - 17_EM | ecosystem: Host-associated > Plants > Roots > Unclassified | place...
GCGTGACGCCTGGATACAGCGGCGGAACCGTCAGATCGATCAAGACTTGCCAAGTAGCCACGATTGATTTGCGCGAAACGCCGCTTCAGCGATAGCAACGCATTGATTTGCGTTGGTTCACGCCGTTTCTGTTCCATCCCATCGGCAACACCAGGCCGGCCCTGCGCAACGCGTGGCAGCGCTTCACCCTAACGCAGTGGGCGGGCCACTTTGCGGCGGAACTATGCCAGATCAATTTCCCGAGACGCATCGGCTCCAAACAGTTCAAACACAATACCGCGCAGCCATTGACTCACAGGCGCGCGGTGCACCTTGGCATGCCAAAACACGTTGATAGGCACATCCGGCAGCTTCACTGGATGCGTGCGAAAGGTCAGGTCGAACGGCTCCGCTAAGCTTTGAGCGAGGCGCTCCGGCACGGTCGCCACAAGGGCCGTACGCTGCAGGATATGTCCAACGCTGACGAAATGGGGTACAGACAACCGCACGACACGGGAAATGCCGGCTTTCTGGATCAGCTCGTCCACCTTGCCATGCCCTGTGCCGGGCGACACGATGACCAAGTGCTCAGCAGATCTGTAATCAGCCAGTGTCAGTCGCGCTTTGTCTAAAGCATGGCCGCGCCTGAAAAGGCACACATAGCGCTGACGAAACAATCGCCGTTGGAAGAAGCCTGCCTTCAGTTGCGGCAGCAGCCCGATGGCCAGGTCGACCTTTCCAGCCTCCATGTCCTCCCGGAGATTGACTGCGGTGTTGCGTACGGTGTTCAGCACGATACCAGGCGCCTCACGGCCCAGGCGTTCGATCAGCGCCGGCAGAAAAACGATCTCGCCGATGTCCGTCATGCCAATGGTGACGGTGCGCTTCAGCGTCGCTGGCTCGAACTGTGTCCGCTGATTCAATCCGCTGTGGATCATGCCCAGCGCATAGCCAATCGGCTCGCCAAGCTGCTCCGCAAAAGGCGTTGGCACCATGCCGCCTGGCGTGCGTAGAAACAATTCGTCGCCGAATATTCGGCGCAGCTTGGCGAGCGCATTGCTCACGGCCGGCTGCGTCAGACCCAGGTTGTCGGCAACCTTGGAGACGCGCCGCTCGACCATGAGCTGCTGGAAAAGGACTAGGAGGTTTAAGTCGATCTCGGACAGTTCCACAGCTGGGCCTCATCATCGTGGGTGATATGAGTTCCCGATGGTATTGCAGACGGTGATTCTTCTGCACAATCAGGTTCAGGCCGCCTGCAGCATTCTTCCATGGACATCCTCGTTCAACCGCTCAACCGCACGATCCGAGTCGCACCAGGCGTGAACCTGCTTGAAGCCTTGCGCGCAGCGCAGGTGCCGATGTCCTACTCCTGTCTCTCCGGGCGCTGTGGCCTTTGCCGCTGCCGTGTACTCGACGGCGAGGTGCTGGACGGCGGGCGCGAGCAGCAACGTCCACTGGATGGCTTGGACGGCGCGGTGCTTGCCTGCCAGACCTACGTGACCGAGCCCTGCACGATTGAAGTCCCCGCGCCAGACGAGGCCGTTGTGCACCGCGCAAGCATCATCAAGTCCAAGGTGGTCGCCATCGAGCCGCTGGCGCCGGAGGTATTGCGGCTATTGATCAAGCCCGCCAGGTCGTTGACGTTTTCACCCGGCCAATATGCGCAGATCGCGTTCACGCCGGCACATGCGAGACCGTACTCGATGGCGGGCCTGCCGGGGGACGAACTGCTGGAGTTCCATGTGCAGTTGATGCCCAAGGGTAGGGTCAGCGGCTACATCGCCGGGCAGCTGAAGGTGGGTGACGCGGTCAAGGTCAGCGGGCCGCTAGGCTCGACCTATCTCCGCCAACAGCACACCGGGCCGGTGCTGTGCGTGGCGGGCGCGACGGGGTTGGCGCCGGTGCTCTCTGTGGTGCGCGGCGCAGTGGCTGCCAGCATGCGCAACCCCATTCACCTGTACTTCGGCCTGCGCTCGCCACGCGAGCTTTATGGCCTGGCCTGGCTGGAACATCTAGGGCGTATGCACCCCGCGCTGCAGGTGCATGTGGTGGTGGCCTCCGGCGCCGATCCCGCAACGCAGCGGCGTGGCCTGGTGACCCAGGCCATCGCGCAGGACCATGCCAGCATGCGCGGCTGGCATGCGTATGTGTGCGGCTCGCCGCCGATGGTAGAGACGACGACGCTGCTGGCGCTGGGCAAAGGGATGGACGCGGCGAACATCCATGCCGATGCGTTCTACATGCGAGGCGATTGACGCTCAGCCTGCGTCGGGCTGCACACCCGGTGCCGCCTTGCGGAACGCCTCCAGCTGCGCGCAGGTCGCATCGACCGCCTGCACCAACGGCCAACGCGCGATATCCACCTTGAAGCGGCGCGCGCTCTCGACCTGGGGTATCAGATAGACATCGGCAAGCGTTGGGCTGTTGCCGATGCAGAAATCACCACGATGCCGGTCGGCAGTGAGGAACGCCTCGATGGCGTCGAATCCCGCAGAGATCCAGGTGCCACACCAGTCGTTCACCGCGGCGTCATCAGCGCCGAAGCGATGCCTCAACGCCTCCAGGATGCGTCGGTTGTTGAGCGGGTGGATGTCGCAACCCACGATGGCCGCGAGCGCGCGCACCCGCGCACGCTCACCTGCATCGCCCGGCAGCAACGGCGGACTCGGATGACGTTCTTCGAGCCACTCGATGATCGCCGGCGACTGCGTCATCAGGCGGCCATCCGCCGCGAGCACCGGCACGAACTGCTGCGGGTTGATCGCTTTGAAGGCCTCGGCGAGATGCTCCTCTCGCCGCAGGTCGACCGCGATCTGCTCGTAGGTCAGCCCTTTCAGATTCAGCGCGATACGAAGCCGATGCGAGGTTCCACTGCGGAAGAAAGAATACAGCTTCATCATCAGTCCAGCGAGATCTTGGCGCGCTTGACGATCTCTCCGAACTTGCGCGAATCGCGTTCGATGGCCTTCGTGAGTTCGCCTGGGGCGCCGACGTAGGGCTCAAAGCCAAACGTTGCCAGGCGTTCCTTGACGTCATCGGTCGCCAGCACCTTGCCAACATCGGCATTGATCTTGTCGATCGTCGTCTTCGGAGTGCCGATGGGCGCGAACAAGCCAACCCAGGTCTTCACCTCGAATCCGGCGGGACCGCCCGCTTCGCCGACGGTCGGGACATCTGTGAAGCCCGCGAGCCGCTTCGGCGCAGCAAGCGCAAGGAACTTCACCTTCTTCGCCTGGTACATCGGCCCGGCGGTCGCCGCCGTGCCGAAGGCCCACTTGATGTCACCGGTCGCGACGGAGGTGTAGACGTTCCCCATGTCCTTGAACGGGACGTGCGTCATCTTCGTATCGGTTGCAGCCTCGAGCATCGTCGCGCCGACGTGGGCCACGCTGCCAATACCCCACGAGCCATACGTGATGTCGCCGGGAGCGGCCTTGGCCGCCTTGATCAGGTCGCCCACATCTTTCCAGGGTGAGTTGGCGGCCACGACCACGAAAAAGTTCGTCGAATAGAGCGGCGCGACTGGCTCGAAGTCCTTGACCGGGTCGTAGGGCAGTTGCTTGAACAGATGCGGTTGCAAGGCCATGTGCGTGTTGTCCACCTGCAGCACCGTGTAGCCGTCAGGCGCGGCTCGTTTGGCGTCAGCGATCGCGATGAAACCGTTCGCCCCGGGCTTGTTGTCAATCACGAGTTGCTGCCCCCAGTTGCGCGACAACCTCTCGCCAAGGATGCGCATCACTGCGTCAGGGCCGCTTCCTGGCGAGTAGGGTGCCACCGACCGTACTGGCCTCGCGGGAAAAGTTTGCGCTGCGGCGTTGGGCAAGCACGCAGCGCCTGCGAAGGCCAGGGCACATAGGGGAATGGCACAGGCGTGTGAACGGGCAACAAGGGAACGGATAACGATGTGCATGGCTGTCTCTTTCTTGATGTATCGGCCGAACTCGGCCAGTTGGAGAAGGGCTGGATAGGCGTCGGTGAGCGTGCGTTCAGGCAACTCGCTCAGCCGATGACTTCGGTACGGTGAGCGTGCAATGCCTCGAAGATCGGGGCGTCGCCGAAGCGGAACAAGTCCAGCGCGCCGGCAGCGGAGGCCTGGGCCGAGAACGGCAGCCACGACGGCACGACGAACAGGTCGCCCCGCGCCACCTGCCATGTGCGCTCGCCCACGGTGACCGTGCCGCTGCCGTCGAACACCTGGAATACGGACGAGCCCACCTCACGCTGCACCAGCGTCGCGGCGCCCGCACGCACGCGGTGCATCTCGGTGCGCATCGTCGGCAGCACGTCGCCACCCGTCGTCGGGTTGGTGAAGCGAACGGCCGCATGGCCGGGGCTCAGTGTGCCGGCCTGGCCTTCGACCTCCAGCGCGAGCTGGTCGGTCAGCGCGCGATCGGTATCGACCCAGCGGTACGCCAGCAGTGGCGTGGCGGGCTGCGCCACTGTGGCGGACACCGGACGCAGTCCGGGGTGACCCCACAGCCGCTCGGAATACGAACGCTCGGCCGTGCTGCGCTCGGCTGGCGAGATCTTCTCGCGCCCCACTTCGAAGAACTGGCTCTCGGTGTAGTACGAGAACGGAATGTCCAGGCCGTCGATCCAGGCCATGGGCGCGGTCGCTGCGTTGTGGTGTGCATGCCAGTTCCAGCCGGCCTGCGGCAGGAAGTCGCCGCGTGACATGCGCACGGCGTCGCCATTGACCACCGTCCACACGCCCTCGCCTTCCACCACGAAGCGGAAGGCATGCTGCGTGTGGCGGTGCTCAGGTGCGTCCTCGCCCGGCATCAGGTACTGGATGGCGGCCCACAGCGTGGGCGTGGCGAAGGGCCGGCCACCCAGCGCAGGATTGGCCAGCGCGATGGCACGGCGCTCACCGCCGCGGCCCACGGGCACGATCTCGCCGGCCTGTGCGGCCAGCGCCTTCAGCCGCTCCCAGCGCCACAGATGCGGCACGGCCTTGGACTTGGGGTGCCGGGGCATCAGGTCGCCGATCTCGGTCCACAGTGGCACCAGCAGTTCCTGCTCGAAGCCGCGATAGAGCTGCTCCAGGGCGGGCGAAGGCTCGGGTTGCCCACGCCCCGCGACGGCGTGCAGCCGCACGGGGGAAGGCGTCAGGTCGGTGGTCATGATGGGTTCTTCGGTGGGTTCAGCGCCGCGTCATTCGGCCGGGCCGACGTCGAGCACGATGCTGCCCACGCCCTCGATCTGGCCGTCGATGCGGTCACCGGCCTGCACCGGGCCCACGCCCTCGGGCGTGCCAGTGAATATCAGGTCACCGGGCAGCAGGTGGTAGAACTTCGACAGATCGGCGATCAGTTCGGGGATGTTCCAGATGAGCTTGGACAGGTCGGACTTCTGCCGGACCTTGCCGTTGACCGACATGGCCAGATCGCCCTGGCTCAGCACCGTGCGCGGCATGGGCACGATCTCGGACACGACGGAAGACTGCTCCACATCCTTGCCCAGGTCCCAGGGCCGGCCCTTCTCGCGGGCCACGAGCTGCAGGTCGCGGCGCGTCATGTCCAGGCCGCAGGCGTAGCCATAGATCAGGCCGGGCGCATCCGTCTCGCTGACGCGAAAGCCGGGCGCACCGATGGCCAGCACCAGCTCCATCTCGTGCTGGTAGTCCTGGGTGCCAGGCGGGTAGGCCACGGTCGCGCCGGACTCGACCAGCGTGGACGGCGCCTTGGTGAAGTAGAACGGCACCTCGACCGACTTGTCGACCGGGCGGCCCATCTCGACGGCATGCGCATGGTAGTTGCGGCCGACGAAGAACAGGCGGTTGATCGGCAGGCGCTCGCTGCGGCCGCGCACGGGCAACGAGTAGACGGGCGGCGGGGTCCAGAGGTAGGTCGTGATGGTCATGGGGTTTTCTTTCGAGATGGATGGTGGGGAGGGAATGCGACGTTGGAGGTAGCGGTGCGTGCGGTATTCACGGCGGCTGGGAGGGCCAGCCGCGCCGCTCGCCACACAGACATTGAGTTGCTGTCACTGCTTCGACATGGGCGTACCCAGATCGGCTAGACGCAGTAGATCGACGGGTTTGCGCTGCTCGATCAGCCGGCGGGCAAAGCGCAGGTCGCGTGCGGCGTTCGGGCCGATGGCAGCCTGCACCACGTCGCCGGCCAGGTAGAACAGCACGAAGCTATCGCTGTTCGGATCGCCACGCCGCACCACGCTGTGCTGCGGCTGGGGCAGGCCATAGATCTGCAGGTTCATGCCGTATTGGTCGGACCAGAACCATGGCAGCGGCTGGTAGTCCACTGCCAGTCCAAGCGCCGAGCGCGCCGCGGCGATGCCCTGGTCCTGCGCGTTCTGCCACGACTCCAGCCGCAGAGGACGACCGGCCCAGGCGTTAGGCGCCACCGCCACATCGCCGGCCGCCAGGATGTCGGCGTCGGACGTGCGGCATTGCGCATCGACCAGCACGCCGCCTTCGCAGGCCAGGCCCGCCTCGCGCGCCAGCTCGTCATTGGGCTGCAGCCCGATACCCAGCACGATGGCGTCGCAGTCGAGTGCGCTGCCATCGGCCAACTGCACCACCGGTCGGCCTTCGGCCCCCATGGTGAATCCACTGACGCCGGCTCCCAGCAGCACGCGCACTCCTTGCGCACGGTGCAGCGCGAGCAGGTGTTCGGACATCTCCGCCGGCACGGTGCGTTCGCACAGGCGGCTCTGTGTTTCCACCACCACGACGTCGGCGCCTCGTTGGCGCGCCGTGGCCGCAACCTCCAGGCCGATCCAGCCGCCGCCCACCACCACCACGCTGCGGCCTGGCTGCAGGAGCGGCGCCAGTGCCTGAGCATCTTCGATCGTGCGCAGCGTGTGCAGTGGCACCCGGTCAGCGCCCGGCAGCGCGAGCCGGCGCGCACGCCCGCCGGTGCACAGGATGAGCTTGTCGTAAGCCAGCGCCTCGCCGTCGGCCAGCAGGACCTGTCTGGCAACGCGGTCGATGCGCACCACCTGCGCGCCCGATCGCCACTCCAGGCCCAGCGCCTCGAAGGCCTCTGACTTCATCAGGTGCGTGCTGTCGTGCTGCGCCGCCCCGGACAGCACCGCCTTGGACAGCGGCGGTCGTTCGTGCGGCGGATGCGGCTCGTCACCGATCAACACCAGCCGGCCCGCGAAACCTTCACTGCGGAGTGTCTGGGCCGCCCAGCCGCCAGCCTGGCCGGCTCCGATGATCACGATGGTCGCAATCGGGCCTGTCTCCGCGCATGCGGCGGCCGCGACCTCGGGTCGCTCAGCTGTCATGGTGTTCTCCTCGAACGGGTGAGAGGCGCTCAGTCGAGGGCCAGCCAGACGCGGCCGCCCTCGATCTTCACGGGGTAGCTGCGCAGCGCTTCGGTTACCGGCGCACAGGTGGGCTGGCCCGAGCGCACATCGAACTTGCCCTGGTGCAGCGGGCACTCGATCTCGTGGCCTTCGAGGAAGCCGTCGCACAGCCGGGCGTGGCCGTGAGTGCAGATGTTGTCGGTGGCGAAGACCCCGCCATCGACGCCATATAGCGCGATGTCGCGGCCCGCAACGGCAAGGCCGATAACGTCATCCTGCGGCACGTCGTCTTGCGCGGCCGCATCGATCCAGTTCGTTGACATGGTCGCCGCTCCTCAGATGGGGTAGATCAGAGAGTTGGGAATCATCTCGCTGTCGTAGACGACAAGGCGCGAGGCGAACCGCAGGCCCTCGGACGTGCGCACCACTTCGTCGAGTGTGCGGCCGACGTTGAATACGGTCGACTCCTTCGACAGGCGCGTGCGGAACACCGCGTAGTTGGCCTCGCTGTGGATGCGGCCGTCGGCATCGACCTTATGCACGAGCGCTGCGCCGACCACATGGCGCTGGTAGTAAGGATCGTGGAACAGCGTCTCGCGGATGCCATAGACGCGATCCTTCAGCATGCCCTTGCTGTCGAAAGCCAGCGTTGCCAGTGGAAACCCACGCTCGTGGTTTTCGCGTGGTTGCAGTTTGTAGATGCAGTCCTCTGTGAAGAACTCGGGCCAGGCATCCCAGTCGGCAGCGTCCAGCGCCGCGGCGTAGCGCGCGTAAAGCTGCGTCAGTTCAAAGTAGTGATGGAAGTCCATGATCACGCCTCCATCACCTTGCGCCAGTACTCGTACATGCCCCGAATCAGCGTCTCGGTCACCATGTGGTCCGTGTCGCCGACCTCGCGACCGCCAAGTTCTGCAAGCGTGCGGTGTACGGGCTTGGTCTCAAAGGCCTCCTGCGACCACTCGATGACCTCGCCGTCGTCGGCCGAAACAAAACCAGCCGGGCCGAACAGGTTGGCTTGGCGCAGGCGGCGTTGCGTCATCTCGTCGCTGTCGTCCTCGAAGCCGAAGTGCGTCCAGACGAAATCGAAGGCGCCGTGGCCGTCCGGCTGGATATGGCGGGTCGAGACGCTATTGACCTGCTGCTGAAAGATGACGCTTGGGAAGACGGTCATCATGACCGCAGTGGGAGTTCCCCACCAGTCTTCGTGCGCAATGTCGAGGAAGCGTGGGTCATTGAGCTCCATGCCAGCCTTGAAGCTGGACACTTGCGTCACCTGATCGGCCTTGCCCATGGAACCACGGGTGGAAACCATCGCCGCGTGACGGTGATGCCTATCCATCAAGAGCTGTGACTTGTTGTCGGCACGCCAGAGGCCGAAGGTGACGAACCAGGTGTGCAACAGGCCCGGGTGGTAGGGGTCCTTGATGTTCTCCTGCATGAGCTTCCAGTTCCCTGGAATGCGCTGCCGGTTGTATCCCAGGATCTTCAGCTTTCGCCCATCGAACAGTCGATCGAAGTAGCCGAGGATGACAGGGCCAAGGAAGTCCTCGAGCGACTCGACCCCATGGTCGAACGACGCGAAGACAACACCGCCTCGCGTAGCCACCTTGAGTTTTGTCAAGCCGTGATCGGTCGGCTTGAAGTCGGCAGGCATGCCCCCATTGACCTTGCCGTCCTGCTTGACACCCCGGCGAAACGGCACGCCCTGCAGATCGCCGGACAGCGTGTAGTTCCACTGGTGGTAGGGACAGGTCAGGCTCTCGCGATTGCCATGCCGCTCGCGACAGAACGCCATGCCGCGGTGCGCGCAGACGTTCTCGACCACATGGATCGAATCGTCCTTGTCGCGCACCATCAAGACCGAGCGCTCACCCACGACGGTGCGCTTGAAATCTCCCGCATTGGGGACTTCGGCCTCCAGGCCCACGTAGCACCAATGGTCGCGATAGAACAGCCGGTCGAGCTCCTTGCGGTACAAGGCCTCGTCGGTATAGGTCTGAAAAGGAATTCGGCTGGTGCCATCGCTTTCCCAGCGAATCTGCTGGGGAAAGACGGTCATAGGACTTTCATGCATGGGGTGTCTCCTTTTGTTGGGCAGCGATGGCAGGTCTTCGCTGCGTTGGCTTGGAGCACCTGCGCCCATCGTTCTGAGGGCTCAAGGCCACACCAAGCACCTGGGAGCGAATCATTCACCCATGAGCAATATCAGTCAATGGAACGGCAGTGATGTACCACATCACTGGCATGAATGTTGGTGCTGAACGCACAACCCGTATCCGCTCCGCGAACGTGGTGCGCATCAACAAGCGGCGGTGACTTGGTTCGCACCGCTCCCCGCGCAAACCGACTTGGCTAGACAGGGTAAGGCTGATTCGACGGCTCGAGGGTAATCCACTTGAGCTCGGTAAATTCGTCGATCACTGCGCGGCCGTCAAATCGTCCATAGCCGCTTTCCTTTGTGCCGCCATACGGGGCCTGCGCCTCGTTCTGCACCGTTGATCCATTGACGTGCACAGATCCGGTCTCGATCCGCAACGCGACATTCAGGGCACGCATGACGTCTTTGCCGAAGACTCCCGCAGACAGGCCGTAAGCCGTATCGTTGGCAACACTCGCTGCCTCTTCATCTCCATTGACACGAACGACGGTGGTGACAGGACCGAATGTCTCTTCGTCGTATATCTTCATATCACTGGAGACGTGGTCCACGATCGTTGCTGGCATGGTGGCGCCATTGGCCTGACCGCCACACGCCAGCTTGGCACCTTTGGACAGCGCGTCTTCGATTAGCGCATTCAACCTGGGGCCCGATTCCTTCGACACCATCGGACCGATAACACATTGAGGATCTTTGGTCGGGTCACCGCATGACAGTGCCTTCGCGCGTTCGGCGAACTTGGCCACAAATTCATCTGCGATGGATTCGTCAACGATGATTCGCTCCGTCGACATGCAGATCTGCCCTTGGTACAGAAATGATCCGAACACAGCGGCCCTGACAGCATCGTCGACGTTCGCATCTTGCAGAACGACCAATGGTGATTTTCCGCCCAGTTCAAGCAGACAGCGCTTCAGATGCGTTGCTGCCTTTTGCGCGATGATCCGCCCAACGCGCGTAGAGCCGGTGAAATTCACTCGTCGTACGGCCTTGTGCGCAATGAGCGCATCGATCACCTCCGGTGCGTCCTGAGGCGCATTCGTGAAGAAGTTCAGAACACCGGCGGGAAACCCTGCTTCCACCAACACTTCGGCCACCAACATGTGGGTGCGTGGACTGGCTTCGGACGCTCGAAAGACCACCGTGTTGCCACACATCAAGGGATAGGCGATTGCGCGTGCAGCGAGAACGACTGCGCCGTTCCACGGAACAATGCTCAGGATCACGCCGACCGGCTGGCGCACAGTCATCGACATGGCGCCCGGCTTGTCGGTCGGAATGGTTTCTCCCTGAATTTGCGTAGTGAGCGAAGCTGCTTCCCGAAAGAGGTTGGCCGCGAGATGGACATTGAATCCTGCCCACAGGGCCGACGCCCCGACCTCCGCACCCATGGCCTCGATGAACTGGGGCGTACGTGCCTCAAGCGCATCCGCAGTCTTCAGCAGCAATCGACGCCGCTCGGACGGGGCGGTGTTGCGCCAGGTGCGAAAAGCTCTGCTCGCGGATTCCACTGCAGTCATCGCGTCTTCCACGTTGCCAGCTGCGGCCGTGGTCACAAGTTCGCCCGTCGCCGGGTGCCGACGCTCAAATGTCGCG
>Ga0307515_10022831_pt1 | contig 11008 bp, 10 predicted proteins | sample 17_EM_MG_FD_194513 | JGI IMG/M metagenome (GOLD analysis project Ga0307515, IMG submission 194513) | Populus trichocarpa ectomycorrhiza microbial communities from riparian zone in the Pacific Northwest, United States - 17_EM | ecosystem: Host-associated > Plants > Roots > Unclassified | place...
CATGTTTGGACCTATACTCGTGCTGGAAAAGTTGCTAATGTTATGCAGGGTTTGGTCTACGCTGTCAACACCTCATCTTCGAAATGGCTAGAGCGGCAGGAATCCATGATCTCGCCGCAAAAGTACCACGATCTCGAAACAAGATGAATACCGTGAAAGCTACATATCAAGCGCTGCTCAAGCAAAGGATACCGGACGAAATAGCACGGGGGAGGGGGAAGAAACTTGTAGATGTACGGAAAGTGTATTATGCAGGCCGTGTATAAATGTAGATATCATGTATGTATGAGTACGGGACTTGCATAAAAAGGCGTAGAATAGCATGAAGCAGAGTCAAGGTACTGTGTCTTGCAATTGTCCATCCCTATCTTCCTATCCCTGGGTATCAACGAACCTCTTAAAACGCCATGCATCCCTTGTTTTCCCCAATGCTCCCATTCTATGTCCATGCTCATTATTCCCACTCTACAGGAGCCCTTTGTCTTGTCCCAAAACCCCCTTGTTCCTCAACTTCACCTCCCACCATCTTCCGACCCACCAACTTGATCCCCTGAGTATATCTCCTGCTGCAACACAATACTATACACACTCGCTTTCAACAACGTAAACACCAAGCTAGTCTTGCGCTCCAGTTGCCGCAGCCCATCTAAGATCTCTGCCGTTGGCTTGCCCGCCATTGTATCGAGGAGGCTTGCAAGCTGCCACAGATTTAGTACTTCCTCTCTAATTGAAGCGTGAAATACACGAGCAGTATTCACCTTCTTCATATTCTCTGCCAAGCGCTCATATTCGTCCAGGACATCTTGCTCGAGGGGTGTGAGGTCTTCGTTTGTCGTGCTGGGAAGCGCGGTTGTGGATTCCGATGGCTCCATCTTGAGGTCGGTGTTGCAGAGCAGATGTATATTCGTGAGAGTGTGTGCTGTACTTGAAGTCGAGTTTCTGGGTACACGCAGATTGTTGTCTGATAGAAGGATTGATGTGTAATGGACGCGTCAAGACTTCAAGGGGCCGCGTTGATTTCGTGCATTTTTGACCCCACCATATGCTGACCACGTGACTACAGGTCCTTTGCATGCATCACCCCCTTTTGCGGCTCACTTTTATGCACAGTAATGTTTCTGAAGAAAGATGCTCCAAGGATCATCAATTCATTATTTTACTTCAAAACCGGTCTCATCAAACCTATGCCCCTACTAGATATACATGAATGAACCGCAAGCCATGAACCATAAAAACTAAGCCGATCCCAACCTTGGTCCAACGACATCATCAAACAGTTCCAATTCTTCCATGATAGTCTGATCCTCAATCATACTTCGCATGACCTCATCCTCCGTGAGATTAGCCCAGAATCCAACCTCAGCAGCCTGTTTCTTGGCTGCATATATCTCTTGAGCAACGCCTTTGACCTGGCCAAACGCCATTCCTGCCGACGGCCAGACTTGCCAGAGCGTCTTCAAGGCTCCTGTATTCAAGCGCAGTTGTTGCTTGAGATCATCGTCGTGGACAAGTGGCATTAGAACGGACCAACAAGACAGATGCACAATGGATGCAAGGGTAACCACACATGTGAAGAAATGGGTGTGCTTGACCAGCGGGACTGGGAGTTGAATGAGCTTTGACACATCTTGTGCCGCCTGGATAGTCTTTGCTGCGTGGATATTGTAAGATTGACCTGGGATGATTGGTTTATGTGGAGCGCAGGAGTCGACGTTCCTGGCAACACTCGAGTCAAGTTCGGAGTGTTCACGATGAAGGAGAATAGTGGTTCTAGATCTTGATTAATATAGCCTCCACTAGACATCGAATAACTTACGCTTCTGTGATCATGTGAGCTTGGAACAACATTTCATCGAGTTGGCCTTCAGTGTTTATAAAATCCTTCTTCGACTCTGGCAAGTGAAGTCTCCAATTGACAAGGTAAGCGTCAATCCTATCAATGGTAGGCTTGTCCGGAAGCATGATCTGACGTGATTGGAGGACTCTTCCAAGATTCCGAATTGCGGCAATACGGTAAGTGAAAGAGGAATAACTAAAATCCCTTCCATCAAACGATTCTTCATCGAAATCCGCCAGGGAGTGGGGCGAGGGTATGGCCTGCGGTAGATGTGAGCATTCTGGTTTTGAGAGTACAGGCTTCACGACTCACCCCAGACACATAGTCCCTTTCCTCACAGGGCAGGCCGACATCAGCAGGTATGTCCTTCATTGGGAATGTGCTCTTTTGATGGACCCCAGCGATCATACCATCCACAATATACATTTCCCACCAGGTTCGGCGCCAGCTCTCTTCCAGAAGCTCCGAGCCGTTCCCATTGATAAAAGCAAACTCACGCTTATTCATACCAAACTCAAGAGCCAGCTCCTGGGCATCGACAAGTATCTGAAGGGCTTTCTCTTGATATCTATATCCATCAAGACCAATTGTGAGGATCAGCATGGCCTGAACTCGGAAACCATCCCTGGGGCAGTCTGCATTATAGACAGTGCGTTCTGCCTCGAGTCCTAACGCTACAATCGGGGCCTGTGGGACGTAGAACGAGCCTACATATCGCATTGCCGCCTCCAAAGCGTCAAGTGGCTTCTCCTTCCGGAGCTTCAAGAAGGCATCTCGCGGTAAGATGAAGGGGTGGGCGGGGTAGAAATGGTAGAAGAAAGCTTCGATGCATCTTTCTCGAATGTCTAATCCGGAGGGCAAGGGCTTGGGCTCGAACGAAACCAGCTCTTGTCCAATGTCAAAAAGCGGGAGATCGACCCCACGAGGCAAAGTCTGCAGTCTGTGGTCGGGGGGAGTGGCCAGGCCGCTGGGAACATTGGAGGCGCCTCTTGCGGCACCAGGGTTTATCATGGGACAGCTTCTATCAACAGGTCCAGACACAGCATTGGCCTTGTTTGGGGTTCCATTTGTTCCATTGCGGCGGGGGCCCTTGAAGCCTCGGCGACTCCTCACGTATATACACTCGAAGCTATTTGACGAACAGCGCGTGCAAGGGTTCAAGCCATCGCATTTGAGATGCTTAGATCGACACTGGACGCACGCGGAAGGCACTGTGATGCGTTCTTTGCTCTGGTCGGGGCGCGTCGAGGTGGATGCTAGCGAGGGCTGACGCTCGTTTTGGTTTTGCGGATCGCCTTCCGAGCTCGGGGAAGTCGAGGAATTGGCGGTAGTGGGGCTCTCGAGAGGAGCAGGAACGTGAACATGGGCATGGACAGGAACAGGAACAGGAACATCTGCCACAGCAGCGGTGGCAGTGGCAGTGGCAGGCTCCATTGTCCGCGGCAGAATGAGAGGTGTTCGCCGACCAAGACAGAGGAGGCCTCGCGAATATGCAGGATGGGTTGAGGAGTGTGCGGCAGGAAGGCAAACCCATGCTCTTGTAGGGTCGAATGACGAGTGAGCTGTGCAGCAACTCTAGGCGAGTCGGCGAGGTTGGTGAGTAGTAAGCTACTTTCGTACTTCGTACATTCCGGTCACACAGAACTCAAGTAATTCTCGATGGTGCGACCTGCAATACGAAGTTTGAGCTTCGGTTTGTTCTCCTTTCCAAGATGCTCTTGCTCAAACCCGCCCGCCCCAAATGCAATAGTGCAGTCATGACGTCTCTTGTCTTGTCAAAAGTGAAGTGTGGTCAAGCGGCCCTAAAAGTCGCAGAGCTGCGTTGGTTGAGCGTGGGAGTGATCAGGACTGCGCCTGTTGTGCTGACGATTACGTGGGGGTCTCCTCTCCTCCAGTGCGACGTTGTGTGGCGTGAGGTATCCGGGGGAACACCAAAAAGGGGCTCCTTGCTCATCCTGTAACAAGTGAGAGCAAAAGCAATAAGATGGACAGCTTGCTTTCCACAGAGCACCCCTGGAATCTAGTCATTTAGACCCTCACATCCCCCAGCTTCTTTACCACGTCCTCATAGAAGACCATCGACATTCTGGAGGCTGATGCATCGCTCCTTTCATCCTCCACCTCTCTAATACCCAATTCCATGCCGCCTGCGATGCACTTCTTGGTGGCAGCCTCGTATAGCTCCCCCATGTTAGCACCAACTTCATGTAACCTGTCTTCACCCAACAGCATCTCTCTAACCCGGTTCATTACACGCATCCTGCCTTCCATCTCCAACTCCAGAACTTTGTCAATAGTTGCCCAGTGTGCGAGCTCAACCATCACCACCCCTAAGCTATAGATATCAAAGGATTTCCGGAAAGATTCCCGCGGTCCGAAGCCATGCCCTTGAGTATGCGGATGCCGATATAAATTGTAGGCTCCATGGTCGCCGGGGATCTCAGTTTGCTCATCTGCCCTTGCTGGTCGAGCGAAGTCAAACCCGGAGAGGTAGGGCTTTCTGTAATTTATTTTAGTCCTCACTCCGTCCTTGTACTTTGTGGTGACTGGGAAGAAGACTATATTGTGAGATCTTAAACCCTTGTGCAACCAGTTAACGCTGTGGAGATACAAAAGACAATTCGCTATTGCGTGAGCAACGTGAATCCTTTCTGTGACTCGTGGCTTTGCCGAGGAATTGATGAGCTCAAAAAGGGATATCGGTGGTGTTTCCGGAGAGATATCTTGGTCCTTTGGCTTCTCGAAAACGAAGCCAATCCGAGTATCTACACCGTCATCGTCACCCTCGGTGTCGATACCCAAATTGTTGTGTCGCCTCGCATTGTCAAAATACCCCAAACAATGTGGCACTCTGAAAGCTTCTGGTTTTGGCTTGTGGTGAAGCAGGGAAGCAAGTCTCTGAACACGATCTACGATGAGAGGTGGTGGTGATGGAGATCCTGGCAGCTGATAATCGTAGTCTTTCCACTCAATCCATACATGTTGAGTCCCGTTCTGCCTATATATTGCTTCCGAACGAATTGCACTTGAATCGCTGCCAGGCTTAACCGGTTCCAGCATAATATCGGATCGATTGATTCTGGTATTGGCTTTCTCTGCATCTGGATGGCCAAGACTTAGAACCAATGCCGTTGCATCGTCCCAAGGAGATCCTTCATTCTCAAGGGACTCGTTGAACGCCTTGAATTTAGCTAGCTGAGCGAGGAGACGAAGACCAGAAGCATCATTCGCTGGAGCATACTCAGGAATTGCAGGAACCGGGTATGCATGCGCTTGCATCTTAATATCTAAAGCCATGACGAGCCGGTGGAGGGATGAGAGATCTTTGTGGAGTTGTAGAACACCTCGGTTCGTGTCTTGGGTTGTACGATGAATCTCAGTCTGTAACCGGGCATCCAGAATATCCGTCATGTTGTCGTTCAACATCGAAAAGCGCCGGAGAAGTTCCTCAAATGCGTCTTTGTCAAAGGCTGCCCATCTGAGCCTTCGCTTCCCTTCACTAAGATTGTCCTCTGTCGTAGACTTGAGAGCGCTCATGGCCTTGATTATGAAGTGCCTTCGTCTTTCCGGCAAAGGCACGTGGGCGGTGGAAGAATCCTTCGCTGGGTCATGTACGAATTCATCGTCTGAGCCACCGGGCTCGGGAACGACTATTAGATGTGAATTCTTCTTCTGTGCCTTCTCAAATTCTTGGAATAGACATTGGATCTGGACGAGAAGATCCAAGATGGTGGTTCGATGGATCACAAAGGTATTTGATTCTCGGACTTTTCGGTCATTGGCGTTTTGAAGATCAAGGAGACCTGACGTTTCACTCCAGGCAAAGAGTCGTTGCTGTTCCATCCGCAACCTCAGGTTTAGATATTTGGATTCCTCTGGGAGATTTTTGGCGGTGATGATGAATTGAATGCCTATACTTAATGTCAATGCTGTGGAGACTTTGGTCGAGGATCCTAACCTTGGATGCATCCTGTGAATACTTGACCAGCTAACGAGGCTACGCTCAGCGCAATACCAGCGGCACTGATAGGATCCATAGTAGCTCAGTCCGCACGATAGATCATTCGATTTGTGGAACTCCACTTCGATTTCAGCCCAAACGAAGAGAGGTCTGAACAAGGGATTCTTGCAACATGAATATCTAGAGCACTACACCAGATTGCGAGGAGCCAGAGATTTGACCATAGCCACAATACGACGATCTTGATACTCAAAGATCATAAACCGCCAATGGGGTTGTTAGGTGACCAGAAGGCTCCGGCTCACACGCAAGAAACAAGGATGCCCGGAAGGCACACTTCAGCCCTGTGGTCGCTCTGCACTGCAGGTGAGGGTTCGAGATCGAGCGCACGAGTGACACCATATATATCAGACTCGCTGAAGAAATAACCGTAGAACAGAGACTATGTTGTTTTAGTCTTGTGGTTGAAGCCGGCATGGAGGAGGCGATGATCGCCAAGGCCAGCGTCTCGCAACGGTTGTCGGTAGAAGAATTTAGGTTGCTGTACGGATGGGCATGGGCCGCGATTTCGTGGAAACGAGGCCGTAGAGAGAACGCAAGATCAAAATGTAATTTGCCTTTGACCGATACGTCCATAGCTTTTTTTTTTGTGAGCTCGGTGGTTGAGTTCTACCAATGTTCACATGTACAGTACGGTACGGAGGCCCAGACCTGGCTAGCGGACAAAACGCGGAAGCGAGATTTGATTTTCTGATTTCTTGATTTCTTGATTTCTTTATATTTTTTTATTTCGCGATCTTAGCCAGGCCTGAAGTGTGTAACCTTAGCTTAGCTATTGCCCAGGCAGAATTCCTAGTTGGAAATTCGAGTTAGATTTGGTGGTGAATGCAGAACTGCAATTCTGCTATTAATAGCACCCACACGTGACTTGCGGCTTAGATAATATAATAATAGTAAGACTAATTGCTTGACTAGTGAGAACCCATATTGCCGCGTGAAATCGTGCCAAAATTAGGCCGGGTAAAATAATGTAAAATTGAGCATTTGCTATAAATAATCCTTCAAACCTCAGGCAGCCATAAATTAAGCGCACTCAGCGAGCTGAACTCGGGCTGCTTTAAGGACGCAACAAACGCTGGAACTTTAACAACGTCAATAACAACACCAGTGGTCCTAAATTGTTGTTTGCGACAGACTTATAGTCATTTACGTATTCTTATTTTATTAAAGGAGCTAGCAATTGATCATATAATTCAACCTCTAATTCTTAAGAAACAAGCTAGTGTGGTACGGCAGGCCGTACACAGTTAGATTTTGAAATTACGATCACGTGATGGCGTCCAGGGCCGGGATCATGTGACTTTGGCGATTCACATGAGAGCTGGACTTTCCGTAGCTTTAGACACAGCAACATCCATCACATCAATCAATTTGAGCTTCCTACACTTACACACTGATTCTACACTGATTTACGTCTATTTTGCATGCGTTGTTTTTGTTGCTTTTGCCGTTAGTCACGTTTTGCGCTCTGTGTACTTTTATGTGGGTTTTTGTCTTGTTGCAGTTCCCCTCCCACACTAGTCGACCAAAGACTAAATAAATTCGTAAAGGAGCTTGAAAGAGAAACGGACTAGATGCTCCACTTGTTTGGATTGGGGTCATAATAAGGGGAGTTATTGAGATCAACCAGTATCAAGTGGGCGTAGACCGAGAGCAAGGGATTGGCCAGGGAAAATTTATAGTTGAACTTGGGGATTTGGAGACAGAGTCTGAGAATAAAGGTTACATATCTTCAGAATTATCGGATTTGAATGATTCGGGTGCTGAGGAAATAGAAGCTGTGGATAGGGTAAATGACGGGGTACCTCAGGGAAAGTTTGTTAGTTCCAGTAGTGGATGGTTTGAAAGTATGGCGTAGTGAGATATTTATTTCGAAAAAAGGATGGCATTTGAGAAATAAATCGACTTTTTTATGACATTTGGGATATTTGCCGAAAAATTTAGGCAGGAACCAGAACATTAAAACTAAAATATAGACGTTAGTACTCTATATGGAGCCTGAGACTGGATTGAGACGCAAGTAATCTTTGGTAGTGAATTAGCTATGCAATTTACAATAGCATCATAGGCCGGATTAATATAGAGAAAACATAACTTATTGGGCGAGCTACAGTGTATGACGCAAAATTTAAGGTTACTGCAGATGCCGCAATATCTGGCACGTTTGTAGGTACATTCTGTAACGAGAAGCTTGTCATTGTCTTGATGGGCCTTGCAGGCTGTGGGCAAGCTATTAGGCCCCAAGGAGTCGCAGCCCGTGGAATGAAATAACCTTCGATATTGGGCCAGTCACGGCCTTTAAGGTTGACGGCTTGGTTTCTTAATACGTCCTTGGCCTTAACTCCATTATTGACTATGCCTGTAACATCTTGTCTAGCGATAAGCATTGAAAGGAGACCAGCAACGATCGGGGCGGCGAAAGATGTACCACTCACGGTGGTAAAGCGGTTGCTCTGACCGGGAACGTCAAAGTCGGCCTCGGCCCAGGGTACTAAGACGTCTTGACCAATGGCGTAAATATCGATAAGCGCCAAACGAGGAGGTGTAAACTGAGTTGCGTCTGTCGGAAAACCACTTGCGTCGGTTGCGCCTACAATAATAAGTTTCGAATCTGGCCCTCCATCAATTTGTGGCGAGGTATTAGAAACGAAGGCTCTGGGACCGTCATTACCGGCGGATGTGACGACATCGACATTATAAGCGTTTAATCGGGGCAGCATATCCTCCCAGACACTATGAGCACCCACACCCAAACCGATGTCCGGCAAAAACAGGGTGCCAAGCGAATAGCTCAGAACTACTCTTCGTGGAGTGAACATTCCGGTTGCGAACTGGAAGGGGGTCGCTGTCCCAAGTTGCAGCACCAGTATAGTCCTAAGAGCGCGGAGTATACAGACCACGGCCAATGAGGGGCCCAAAGCTAAAGGGATAATGAGTGCATTTGGGTTTACACCACCCATTGCTCTAGCGATTAGGCCCACAATACTGGTGCCATGCGAGGCTGTGTCCCTCATAGTACGGGTATCGACTCGTGAACATCGTTGCACACTTTCTCCGTCAGGGATCATACAATTATAGCCAACAAAGTTGTTTCTAGCACTAGAATCCATTATATCCTGGTTTACCAATTAATAAGCCTCGTTATAAACGACCACAGACGTAAGACTGACCGGGTGGTTAAAATCGAATCCTGAATCTATAACATAGATAGGAACATTGCGGTACCGACCCCACTCCCAAAAGCAATACAGTTGGTTCCAATAGGGCATTCAAAGTCGGACGAACAGCTTTCCTGGCCACAAAGGTAGCCATCGGGGCAAGCGGGGTCTGTAGAGGCACGAGGTGTAAGAGCCGGGTTGTTGCCCAAAAAGCTAATAGGCTACCGTAGCTGTGAATGTGGATGTCCCAAGGCAGGAACTGCGTATACCGCAAGGAATGTAGTGATAGAGAAGCGCACCATGATAGCTGCCATAGAAATGGTAAATATCTGGATAAGGAACGAGACTGGTAGGGCTGGTCGACGCACATTTATATTCAAACCTGCTTGTACTATTACTTATTGCTTCAAGGCGCGAATGACTTTCTACACACAACCCTTGACGTATTATTGAGTCAAGGAGGCGCTTGATTCACTGTAATGTGGACTACAAGTGGGTCATAATCATCTAAATACTATACTAATTAACAAACTATTAGAATCTTAGTACTAGCGTCCGAACACAGTAGCTCGCTCACGCTCACTGCTTATATATATGCCGCTTGCTTTATTGTTTCCTCGTTAAGATAATAATAAGGGCTTACTATAATAGTCCTAGTAATCTAATCTAGAGCTAGTTTGATGTGAGAGTCCGAGGTCTTAGAATAGGGTCACTGTTGTCCTTACGAAAGGAAGTATAGTACCTTATAACCCTTAACGTATTACTGAGTCGAGGAGACACTTGGTTTACTATCCCTTCGTCCGGTGAGACATTGCCACATTAGCAGCCGCACATGAATATCCCTAGTTCGGATTATGTTCTAGCTAATATAAACTATAAGTGGGTTATAATTATTCAAATACTATACTAATTGACAAACTATTAGAAACTTGGCATTAGCGGCCGAAAACAGCAAGTCGCTTACACTTACTGCTCGTATTTATGCTGCTTACTTGAATCATTTCCTCGTTAAGATAACAATAGGGGCCTACTATCCCTTCGTCTGGTGAGACATTGGCAGCGCTGGCGGCCGCATAAATGCGAATGGATGATATGAGGGGACAGTTGTATTCGGACTAATTTCCGACTTAACAAGGGATATTCGCGTGCGGCTGCTGGCGAGCTAATATCTCACTGGATAAAGGTATACTCTCTTCCCTTACTTAAAAGTAATTTAGCGGACTTGCTATAAGATAGACTAATTGTTAAACTAATCAAAAAATCAAAAAAATAGTTAGACCCACTCAGTGCACTGAATGCAATTTAATAAGCGGAAAGGAAAGTGGGATTTAAAAGCCCCTGTCTCAGTAAATCGTTGTAATATAAGGTTAAGATTCTTGTCTTTAATTCTAGAATTTCTTAGATTTGGGAAATATTCAATATAGTTATCAAAATAGTCATCAAGGCTATTTGTTGAAACAGCTAGCTACTTTAGGCTATCCATTCCTTCCACTCCAGCTTCAACCACTAGTCAGTTCGTTCTATTATTGGAACATGCTTACATACAGACACACCAATCGCTCGATTAGTATTTCCATTCGATTACGTTCATTAAACCTATGTTTAGGTATCTTGATAGTAATCGTATCACTACCAAGATACGGGGTAAATCACATAGTGCGCTAGGAATCAGGAATATAGCTATAGAAGTCATTCCCTTAGTTTTTATGGTGGTACACTCCTATAATTAGCATATCTACAGATTGTCAACCCTCAATATATCGATTTCTACCATATAAATCGATTCTCAGTTCAATAGGTTCTGAGCCCGGTCAGCGCACTAAGTGCTTTCACGCGATTTTCAGATCACGTGACCTCATTTATTCACTTTGCCATTTCCGATATCATCAAAATCGCGATTTTTATTGAATCGCACCCGTCCCTTTGGCTTCGTATCAGACGAATTCGCCGAAAACACAGCTATTTTCGGTCGTAAATTCTCTGTGAAATCCG
>Ga0307515_10022832_pt1 | contig 11008 bp, 10 predicted proteins | sample 17_EM_MG_FD_194513 | JGI IMG/M metagenome (GOLD analysis project Ga0307515, IMG submission 194513) | Populus trichocarpa ectomycorrhiza microbial communities from riparian zone in the Pacific Northwest, United States - 17_EM | ecosystem: Host-associated > Plants > Roots > Unclassified | place...
TGTACAGTTTAATTTATTGAGGTTGAAATCAATTGTGAATTTAACTCATCTTAGTATATGAAAACTGATTTGAAATTTTTTATCATTAAAAAAGAATATAGATAAGAAAGAATATAGTAATCAGTCACCAGTCTTTAAGAGTCCCTTCAATTGTTTTTCTCGAAAGAAAACATATCCACCTGAACAGAGGAAGAGGATGGACATCCAAGGAGCCTAAGAGGAAAATTGAATTTTTTTAGAAAAAAAGAAAGAAAGAGGCCAGGACGGTCTTGGTAGTAGGCTCAGCATATTTAAGTCCAAACCTTGATCTGGTAATTTGGGCTGGAAATGGAGGGCAATTGCTTGAACCAATCAGCCCATCAAAGAATAAGAGCATTCCACGAATACGAAAGCAAAAGCCGCCGACAGAAGGATTTGAACCTGCGCAGGAAAAGCCCAACAGATATCGAGTCCGTCTCCTTAATCACTCGGACATATCGACGGGGGAGAGAGGTCTGCTAAAGATTTTATTTAAAATTTAAGAAGTATTAACCTCGCCGACGTTTAAACACGACTCCCATGAATCTGTGTAAATAATCTGGGAGAGATGAGAGGGTTCAGCGGATGGTTGCTTTAACCAAAATCAAGCTCAAACAAAAAATTCCCGACGTCGGTGAGACAGAAAGCGCTACTGCATATAAGACCATGTCAAAAGGCGTGTAACAGCTACTGCTTTCAAGTCTTGCTAGTGGAGAATAGAATCGTGATGACAAAATCTGAACTACTGGATTGTTCCGCTCCGATGGGCACGCCTCCACCTGATGTGTAAGTCGTACAGGTGATCTTGTAAACATAGGCTCAACTGAGCTATCAGAACTCCAATTCTTAGCATCGGCTATCCACTGCTCCGCTCAAGTGCCTTCATCTCTATATAGGTTCATATTAGATCCATGCAACCAACCACTGGACCGTCTGTTATCAAGCAACATCATAATACAGGCTACAATTATTCGTCGAGACACATACCTGTAGCTCAATTGATAATATATACCGGCAGCTTATCATCTAACCATATCCCAATCCCACAATCACAGCACAATGTTATCAAGTAGTAGATGACTATAGATAGATAATGCTCAGTCGAGAAAAGGGGGGGAAACAGCTTTAGACATGCGCCTGAGTACTGCTAATTTGACATCATTACTACAATGCCAACAACAAGGGAATCAAACTCGGAAAGTAAATAAAATCGAGATGCATAAGCAGCCCGGATCTTCATCTACTGCATCCACAATGATGTTGCTGATCTTACTGATTCCAATAATGTTGATACAATCGTATCTCTGTAGCAAACTGGAGGGATTGATTTTGCTTTTGCCCTTGGGATGGAATGGCGAGATTGGTTGCTGCAAGCTTTGGGTGTGGCAGTGCCTTTGTAGGCCTTGCAGATGTAATTTATGAAGTCCTCGTAGTCCTAAAAAAATCACAACAGAGTAATTTCTAAATTCCATCAAGTAATCCTCTAAAACTAAAAAAAATAAAAAGTAGAGAGAAATCAATAACCTATGATCAATCATCAATGGTTCATGAGTGAAGAACAATTATCACAAATAGCAAAATTGCAACCGGGATGCAGAAAGTTTTGGTGAACAAATTTTGTAGTCGACAAACAACACAAATTTCTCATGGTTGAAGTTAAAAGAACAAACCTCATAAATTGGCTGTCCATCCACCACCACCCATGGCACATATTTATGTGGAGGCTGAAGGGCATTTGTTTCAGCAGCATACTCTAATTCAAGCTGCATAGAAGTGCCAAATATAGATACAATAAGTTATGTGCCGAAAACAATTTTTGGACCATCAAATAAATAACATGACGACAAAAGAGAGAAGGAAACATTAGGAAGTCAGCAGAACATTGAGTTATCTTTATGCGGTATAAGACAATGACCATTTATGAAATACAGGTAACCAGGCCACAAGTGGTAGAAATGCCGAAGATGACATGATCACCGTACATTGAAATTTCAGAATCAGAGCTAAGGTTTCTAGTTGCATGGGCTTTTCTCTTAGAACCATTTGATTCAAGCATTGCTTCAGGCTTTCCTCACTGTCGCAAGGCATTAAACAGAGGTCTAAAGCAATTAAAATCGTTACAGGGATTTCAATATATTTATTCCATTTCAATTTCACCTCACTGTCCATGTATTGCCTGCCCGAACTATCCCTCTTTTAAACAGTATGCTGGTTCTTCAGATATCTAACGAGCACAACTTTTCATCTTCATGATTCAAACTTTTCTCTCTTCCAAGCTTCAGAGTTTAGTATTTTGCCTATAACCAACCAGGCAGCATCTTCATAGCAGGGTAAAGAAAACAAAACTATTTTCTTACCCCCTTAAAGTCAATCCAGCAAATAAAACCACAGTAGCAAGTATCATAAGATTATAGCTAATTTCTTAATGCATTTGCTTCAATCAAAGGCGTTTCCCTACTTGTGCCCCAGGAAATTGAAAAGGACAATTTTCCCTGACTAAGCTCAGATCGTCATCAGAATCTGTAACAAATCACTGTCGAAATTTATTGGAGCTTCCTAACATCAACAATCATGAAATCAAAGCCTTAACTTCATTGTGCGTCTACATAAAACTCCAGCTAATATGCAATAGACCAAATCATCTTAATCAACCAGATACGAGGTCCATACATTTCAATGAACAACTTAAAAAAGCAACTGTTGATTACTGTAAATTAGGAGGAATCACCACATATGAAGATCTATTCTTGGTAACTTAATTTGTTAGTTCATAGAGAGCACGGTGACACAAAATTGCCTCACACAACTTGAATTGATTCATTCAAAAGCATAATAAATCTAACAGTAAACTAACCTCATTGCCATATCCACCAGTATAGCACTCGGAAACACGCTTTGGATCCAAACCCAATTCTTCGAAGCATGACTCCCATTCTGGGTACTTTCTCTCATAAACCAATTTCTCAACACAGTAAACAAAAGGAAAATGGTCTTCCTGCATCATAAACATCACAATTTTAAGACAGAACCAAAACACACAAATACCAATACTGGGTACCTTACTTACCACACAAAACTTATTCTAAAAACCAAATCAAATCACACTTGAAGAAATCAAGAAGTCTAACCAATTTAGGCCAAGCATGAATTGCACAAGCTTCCACTGTATTCAATAAACATTCATATGGACCATGCTGCAATTTAAACATCAAATAAACAAAATTTAGCAGCCTAGCAATTCCTTACCCAAAAAAATATTTGACCTTTTCAGTTGGATAATTGTCAATGAAATAAAAGCTCGAAAGGGTCATTTTTTTATAAAGAACCTGGCAAACAAAGGTGTCATTTCCCCTGATTTTGGCATTGCCCCAAGGAGAGAGGTAGAGATCAACGATGGAGAGAAGATCGTCATCTTCAACGAGCTTGTCAAGGTAATTCACTATGAAATTGGCACTGTATGGACAGAGAGATTCATAGTATAGTGCCAGGGAAACTTTATCAGAATTTGAAGGGAGAATTGTTGTAGATGAAGAGAAGGAGAAGAGAATCGAGAGGTAAGTGAGGAAAGAGAGGGCGGTGGTTGTTAGACGAGAAGCCATCACTGAAAGTTTATGATTTTTTTAATTAATTATTGTTTGCTTTAATTTGAAGAAGAGGAAGAGAGATTAGGTGGTTACGACGTTATTTGAAAGTGAAGATGAGGATAACTTGGAGCAGTGAGAGTATATTCTAAGACGATTTTTCAAGGAAACAAAAATGATGGATTTTACAGGTTAATGTCAGCTGACTCTGCCACCACACAATACGCTGCCAGCACAGTCAAAACGGTCCATTTATGTTATTCCAGGCAAAAAAACTACGACAAATTTTTGATTTATTAGAATCATCCACTGCCTTGATTTCATGTGCTCTTAGTTTTCAACTACACTGTAACCCACGCTATGCCGCCATCTAATTCAATTTTATTTTTTTTAACATAAGAAAAACTCAGGCAACAATAGTATTTAAAAAAAAAAACCCAATGCCCGTGCTTGATTATATTCAGTAAAATCAGTTAATTTAATAGCTTGATTTAAATTGAAGGTAATGATAGAAATGAATCCTAAAATTATTTTGACAATAATTAACTAGAAAAATAAGTTATCAATATCATAAATATAAAAAAAAATAAAAAAAAAATCACTGAAACTCAAAGTCACTCTAAAGTGAACATCATCCACAATTAAAAGATGCACAACTACATCAAAAAAAGTCACATGGATCGGTAGAGTAACGCCTCAAAAAAGCAAACTAAACAAAACACATTGAAATGAGTATCCAGTTTATATTCAACCAATCGATTTCAATTAATTCAAGAATAAAATTTATTTTGGAAAAATAAATTTAACAAAAAACAATAAAAAAAAAAATTCTGAGATAACTCAAACAAATAAAAAAATAAAAGGCATAGAAAGCATATAAAAAAACAAAATTCAATTTCTAATTAAATAAATATCAAAATAAAAAATTTAAAAAACATTAGTTTAAAAATTGAAAAAAAAACAAAAACAAAAACAAAGCAACCCTTGACAAACCTCTTTATATTAGGTTAATTTTCCAAATTGCAACTCGTGAAATCTCAAATACGGGCTTAATCAAAAAGTTCAAATCCAAACTAATTTACCGTTGAAGGATGAAATTGAGTAAAAAAATTAAACAAAAAATTTTGCAAAGCAAAAAAAAAAACATTTAAAAAAATGAGAATAAAATCTGATATGAAAAAAATAATAAGGGTGAAATTGCAAAAAAATTATAAATTATAAAAATTATCTTAGATGATATAAATAGAAATTAAAAGAATGAGGATCAAAATATGACATAAAAAAATCAAACGAGAATGAAATTGAAACAAATTTTGGTTTGCATAAATTATTTTAAATGAAACAGATATTAACCAGAGTCAGGGACTAAATAAAAAATAAAAAGAACTTGAGGGGTTGGTCTGAAAAACTGTAGGGTATAGCTCAAAAATTGAGGGAGAGAGGAGAAATAAAAAAAAAATAGTTGTCAGAGCCAAACTAGAGGGTTGTTTTATGCATGCGCCACCGTTACATGGAGAAGACGCCAGAATGAATCTAAAAACACTTTGTAACAATGTTTTAATTACTGGAATCAACTGCACGCATCATCTAAATACAACAGGTTGGCTGACGTGAGCCCAACACACGTTAGTGAATTAATTCTTTTAATTTATCAAAAGACAAAATCACCCATAGATTTACTCAATAACAATGAAAAAACCAACAGGGCAATGGCAAAAATGCCCTCAAAATCAAGGTATCAAAATTTAAACCCCAAAAGCAAGGAGGTATTTTTACTGTGCAAATAAAAAGAATAAAACCCAAACACCCCTCTTTAGTAACTAGTTTTTTATTTGTTTATAAGAGCAAATATATTATTTTACCGTGCATCTGTTAATTAAAAATATAATTTTACCCTAAATGGCATCCAACAATATTTGAATGTTAAGGGTGTTTATGATATTTTACTATGCAATTTAAAAGTTAAACAATTGCCTTGCCCTTGATGAATTTAAAAATACTAAAAAGCTTGTATTGCAAACAAAATTCTACTCTCAATCATCAACCTTGTGCTGTTTTTTAAGGGCAAGAGAGTAAATCCATTATTTCCATCCACAAGGAAATGTATCCTGTAAAACAGGGAATTCAGTACCCCTTTCTTCTTCTGTTTTTTTTATTAAATTTTCAAGTGCTAGAAAATAAAATTCTAATAGTTTTTTTTCCTTCCAGTAGTACTGATTTTGGGTTTCCGGGCTTAGATATTAATAAGATGGTTAGAAGTTTTATACTATTGTTTTTTAAAGTATATTTTATTTTAAAATATATTAAATTTTTTTTAAAATATTATTTTTAACAACAACATATCAAAATATTTAAAAATATTAAAAACATATTAATTTAAAATTAAAAAAATTAATTTTTTTAAAAAATACTTTTCCTCCTGCAATGCCAAACACTGCCCACTGCCTTTTGAAAATGGCTTTACACAGGCTACCTGTAACCCAAATTTATTTTATTTTATTTTAAAAAAAAAACAGGTTCATTCCCAAAGAAAGATATGAGCTCCTTCAGGTTCTAGCCCTCATACTTAAAAAATGTAGAAATGTTGATGGGTTTGCGTGCAACATTTACGTTTTACCCGCTCCTTCGATCTTGCACTTGCCGAGCACCACCTCTCCCACGCTCTTAACACCACTAAAGGAGTCTTACCTCACCTCAGAAGATGGACTATAATCTCTTATGATCAAATCATCAAAGCATGAACAAACAAAATTCCCCCTTACTGAAGACTGTTACAGGACACCGATAGCACATATTTTAAATGATTGCATATCATAAACAGGAGATAACTATCAGAAAACTAGTTGTTACAAGCTTGCAATTAAAGACTTCATAAACTGCAATGATTTTGTTGAATCGATCCCTCATGCTAATTACCAAGAATTTAAGACGAAGCAAAGCAAAACCAGGGTTTTTTTTTTTCTTCGAATTCATAAACCTGTTCAAACTGTCCACATAGCAAAACGGTAACACTGAGACCTGCCAACATTACAGGTAACCTCCATATGCAAGCTGTGATTGTTCCTGCACAAACACACTCATCAGTTCTACCCCATATATTGATCCCTGAAGCTTTTTCTTAAGAAATGAATCCTTCGCTCTTTAAACTTTCAACTGCATCCTTGATAATTTGCTCCATGGGAATAAATTCTAAACCCAAGTCCATCAGCTTCTTGGCTCCATTCTTTGCCCTCAACAACCCAGGTTGGGTATCCTTCGGCAACCTGCACCAATAGGCACATTAAGGATCAAGCAGTAATGATTCACACCATCAAACAGCCAGAAAGAAGTTTTAAGATCTCAATGAAGCAGGGCCAGAAAGAAGTTTTAAGATCTCAATGAAGCAGGGGTGGCAATGGACGGAAGTTTGATCCACAACGCAACAGCAAGCACAACTCTGTATGAGAATAAAGAGCAAGACTAGTTAAATTTAATGCTCCCAACTACCGAGACACTTTGAACGACAATCAAGACTTCGATAGCTTTAATGCTCCTCGCACATGTACATCCATGGGCAAAGTTTAGATAAATTATGTAGTAGAGCATTTTGAAGAGGAAAGTAGATTTCAGAATATAGTACATGGTTTCAATAGTGTTTTGCAGACAACAGACAATCAAATTCGTAGGCATAAAAAATGTACATAGGTCGGGTCAAATATTCACCACACAGTACACACTCAAAAACAAACTTAAATTCTTTACCTAGGAATCTTATATTCAGGATATAGCTCAGCAACCTTGGCCACAAAGTCACCATAATGAGATATAGCTTCAACACACAGGTGCCTGCCAGTTGCTGATGGGTTCTCATACACTATAATATGTGCCAAGGCTACATCTTTAAAATGGACAGATCCCATAAAGAAGTTCTGGTATGTCTCAGTGCAGCCTGCAATAAGGACAAAATGTCATTGTTAGTGCTTTCCTTATTCAAGAAATCATAATAGCAAAGTTGTTAAATTAGTACCAGTTTGCTAATGAAGTAAAGGAAATTGAATCCAAGAGTCAAAATGATTGAGTTAGAGGCTTATTAGCAAGATACTTCCATAAACATGTTTGCATGTCTGCAATAGTATAATGGAATGTTAGCTTATTGAAAGAAGGGTATGCACATGAACAGACAATCAAAACTAACAAAAAGTTTAATCTTTGTTCCTGGTTCTTGCAATTTTCTATGCATTTTCCTCGAAAACTTTTTCTTGACACAGCTACTATCCGGCAGGAGAAAGAGGTGCATTAGAAGGAAATCTAATTGTGCTGTTGAAGCTATAAGCTATAAGCCTATTAGTGCAAAAGAAATAAAAGTGATGTTGGATTCTAGTTCATGACTAATTCTGCTGTTCTACAAACTATGGATAGGCTACTTCTATGATCTGACTGCTTAGAGTGTCCAAGTGCCAACTCAATTATGGCAAGGAAGCTAAACATTGACAACTTGTTGGGTAGGTGGGAAGTGGGAGGGAAGATGAAGGACTGGAAGGAAATTGAACCAAGTGAACACTACTTCCCTTGTTCACAAATAGTAGCTAAAAAAAGGAAAATTTAGCTTCCATTTAACAACCATAAAGTCCTTTCACTCCCAGAACATGTGGACACGGGGAGGAAAGCATGATTTAATTATTATTTTTTACCCTTCCTACTCGCTTCCTCTATTTCTACCCTCGGCTCTACCAACCAAGATAAAGAGAAAAGAACTTCAATCTTTTCCACACCTTATCCTTCGTCCCTATAACTTTCTTTCTGTTCACTTTCCCCATTTCCTGGTGTTACTCAAATTACCCCATATCTTAAACCAGACATCCACAATAAGCCACATGCTTTCAAACTCTACTTCCACCTCAAACCTCAGTCAGATGTCTCAGATTAATTGGTTTGAATTGCAAAAATAATGTACATTCAAAGAAACATAAAGGTACACAGCCCTAACACTATATGAATCTTCAACATTAGTTGACGAACATACACATTTCCCAGAATGACAATGCAGTTAACAAGTAATCATAGATTGAGTTGGTGAACAACATAACCTTGGAAAAGGCGCACAAGCATCACCATGCTAGCATTCAGCACCGGTGAAATAACCGGACCCATAACTGTACCCGGATTCACCACCACCACATCCAACCCCTTCTCCTTTGAAAACTCCCACGCAGCTTTCTCGGCTAGTGTTTTTGACAATGGATACCAGAACTAATCACCACAACAAAACAAACAAAATCAACCACATTATAATCCACAAAAGTCAACAAAGTAATATTTATTAGGAAATAAATTAAAAGAACAAGACACTACTCGGTACTCACTCCATTTTGCTTGCAGTACTCAACGTCCGTCCAGCAATCCTCATTCTTGATGACGTCTGCAGGCCAGTTAGGACTGGGCGTAATAGAAGAAATCGAAGACGTTACCACGACGCGCCTGACGCCGTTCTCCTTTGCCGCCGTTAGTACATTTATTGTTCCTTTAATTGCCGGATCCAAAAGCTCATTCTTTCAGGAAAAATAAAGAAGGAAATGCACAGAAATTTTGTGTAACTAAACAAATAAAAAATCAATCAAAGGCAAAAAGGCGACAAGTTATCACTACAACTCTAGTACCTGAGGATCATGGACTTCATCAACGATGCACGGAGAGGCCAGGTGAAAGACGCCAGCACAGCCGTTGATTGCGGCGACAATGGAGTCATAATCGAGGAGATCAATTTGGTAAAGACGGAGACGCGTGTCTGCTCCTTCAAGTGATTCTAGATGCTTCGTCTCCTTTTCATCCTCTTCAATTCAAAATCAGAGGAAAGAGAATTAGCAAAACACAATAGGACGACCACTGCTAACAATATTGGACGGACTACAAGTCGTTTTTTTAACTTACTGAGATTTTTTGCGGTGGCGTGAACGGTATACCCACGGTCGAGAAGGAGACGGACAAGCCAAGAGCCAATACAACCGCTTCCACCAGTAACACAAATCACTTCTCCTTTCTTCGACATGATTTCTTCTTTTTTCTTTCTCTCCTTCGTGTTCTTGTTTCACAGACTTCAGTATCTAGCTATGTGCTTTTTTATAAAGGATAGTGGATTATTAACAATTACCACTAATATTAACATTAACAATTAACATTTAAAAAAAACACTCTTTTATAATAACTCTTCTCACAAAACATTATTTAATTTGATTTTTTTTCTCATTCCTTCGGCTTTTATTTTATTTATAAATTTAATTATAACCTTTAAAATTATATTTATTATAAATTATACTTTAAAAAAAAAATTATTTTATTTTTTATTAAGATATTTTGATTTGAACCATGAATTTCTCTCTGTTTCGTGCTAGTTCTCTCTGTCCGTCCGTTTGTGTTTGTTCAGCATCCAGTACATCAAATACAGATACGAAAATGTATTTTTGGTTGAAGATAGCGGCGGTATATTAGACAGTTTTAGATAGAATTTAGGAAACAAGTCTTTTTGTCCCTGTTATACTGTTACCCTTCTTCTTCTTTTTTAACTCAATCTCTTATAATCCTTGCTCATAACAAAATTTTAAACCTTGAAATTAGAGAAAACAGTTGGTTTTTCTTGTGTTTCTTGAAGGTCATGCAAAGATTAATTTTGAATTCGTTGTATATATTTTCTTCAATTTTTTTATTTTTTGAACATCGCCATAAGAGATCTGTACCTCGGATGATTGAATTCAATGTATCCTTTCGGAGAATTCTTTGTTTTCTTTTAGAATATATTTTACTTGAATTAAGGAAACAGTTTAAGTTTGAGATTGAATGCCCTTTATACAATAACAAAAATCTTAGAGTTGATCCTTGCCGTTTCTGATGATTTTTTACAAGCAGCTTTAAGCTGGGATCGATTTTTGTTAATTGGTGACTCCGGTTACTTTATGTTGCTTTCTTAATTTTGAATCTTTTCTCATTTTTTCCTGATCTGCAACTTGACTGTATACTGCTAATAAAGTTGTATTTTTTGGTTAGAAATTTGGGTAACCAGCAGCCTGGAAGTTTTTGTCACATCTTGAGAACCGTGGCAGATGCACAGAGTGTTGCTAGCGGCTGCTGCTAGCAACCCTCGTTGTAATACAATCCACACCGGATATTCTCAGGGTGATGTCAGTTAATGAGGGGGCAGAAAATCGAAAACGAAATCGTACAAGACTTCGTTGAGGGCAGGAATTTAATTCGAATAAAAAATGAAAGTGTAGAAAAAAGATATAATTTCTCTGCTAGCTGCTAGACTGCTAGGTCTCTAATCCAAAGCCAGCCTGCAAAACTGGATCCGGGTACTTGTCCACTCAAGTATGTCTGTCTAGGAATTTCTCTATCAAAACTGAGAATGCAGCAAACCCAGCACAACCAAAGCATGCTGC
>Ga0307515_10022833_pt1 | contig 11007 bp, 3 predicted proteins | sample 17_EM_MG_FD_194513 | JGI IMG/M metagenome (GOLD analysis project Ga0307515, IMG submission 194513) | Populus trichocarpa ectomycorrhiza microbial communities from riparian zone in the Pacific Northwest, United States - 17_EM | ecosystem: Host-associated > Plants > Roots > Unclassified | place...
GTTGCTCCCAACTCCATGTGCGGTCCTCTGGATCAGCTGGTAAAAAACGCGCCCGCAGGAGGTACCTGCGTTACCAATCCTCCCTGCACTGTGGCGGTATCCACACTAAAATTTGCCACGGGTTTTGGTTCTGTACGACGACGAGTCAGAGCGCAGTCGTTTCTCTCGTGTACTCATTTTTGGGTGCACGGAATTTTTGCTGACCCCGAAGTTCTTCTTCTTTTTCTTCCTAGGTTTACATGCCTACATTTACAACGACAACATGACTACCCCCGCTCAACGCGCGCAGATCGTCACCGCGGCAGAGGCCGTCGAAATCATCAACATGTGCCTATTTGGCAAATCGAATATCCCGTCGCAGCCCCGTGCCCCCACTTGTCGGAGGACTAGGCGCCGTGGTAACACGTTTATCCCAGATCAGATCTCCAACGCCGACATCCTCGACGGTGTGGTCCTGGAGGGGCTGCCTGGTGCTGCCCCTCCCGCTATGCCTTCCTGCCCCGACCGGAGCGGGTGCTTCTGGCGCCCAATCGAACATCCTGGGTTTCTTCCTGGGCTCTGTTACTTGGCGGCTGTTCGTGGATGTAACGTTCACAAAGCCGTCGAGTCCCTCGGATATTACCCTACAGTGTTTGCTCTCTGGAACTCGCCTCTGATTGAGCAACGATATGCCTTCGTCCTCCAACAACGCCCTGGTTTATTTCATATGGTCATGAGCCAGTCTCATTCTGCCGCACAGCTCCTGGACGTCCCTGGCCACTGGTTGGTCGGTGCTCAACTGCCCCGCGCTGGCCCCTCCATGTCAAGGGCTGGCCCCTCTAACGTTAACGCGTCGTGGGGATGGCCTATGTCCCCGGAACCTCCCCGTCTTCATCCAGCCTTTAGAGGACCCCAGGCCGTTCCAACGGGAGGCTCGCAGGGTCCCCAGTCCGCGAGAGCGCCCCTGCCACCTCAGAAGTTCCTCGCAAGAAACGCGGCCAGAGCTGACGCTGGTCCCCCTGGCCCCCAACACCGGAAGTACAAAGGGAAAGGCAAAGGTAAACAGAAGTATGTACCATTTGCGCCTTACTCCACAGATCCCCAGGCCCGCCGCCCCTCGTCCCCCGTCGCAAAGTGGCGCGCGGCTATTTCTGACCCCTTGGATGACGCCATGAACGGCTTTCGCGCGATGTTGGACGAGTTCCCTTCGGCTCTGACCAAGCCGGCTTGGTTGGACCTTGTGTCCTTCCTGAACAGGGCCAAGAAACAGTCCGACTTTGATAGGAAGGGCTTTGTCCCGAGGCTGAAGGAGGAATTCGATTCTCTATTGGAGAAGGTGCAGGCCGCTGCCTCGGCCCAGCAGGAGGAGGAGCAGAAGCGTGAGGAAGCGCTGACCGCAGCGTCTAACGAGCTCACGGGTATGGTTGCGCGACTCAGGGATTTGGACCAGAACATAGCTGATCCTTTGCCTGGTGCGGATGTCCCGACATTGGAGGCAGAGAGGCGCCTGTTGAGCGCACAAATCTCGGAACAGGAGAAACTAGTGGATATGATGGATGGGGCAGAGGAGCCTGCGGAGACGGAGCAGCTGGATGCCCCTTCGGTCGCCGCTCCAGATGCGCCCCCCTTGCAGAACGCCCCTAGGCCTTCTTATAAGGACCTTTGGCCGGAAACGAACTACCAAGACCACGCCGCCCGCACCGCCCCCCTATTCCCGACAGTCACGGGGAAAGTACCTATCGCCAACTTAAAGCCGATCATGAGAGACCAGGTAGATTCCAAGCTCTACCTCCCTCGTTCCCTGGAGCTGTACTCCTGCGACGAGTTGGCTAAGCTGGCGCCGAGAGGCGGCGCTCGTTGGAATAATAGGTATGAGGACCCCCTCGAGCCGGTCAAAAGCTGGTCCTGGTCAGAATTTGAGAACGTATACAACAAGCCCGGTTACCACTTCATGTTCGCTAGGGTAGCTCAGCTCGGCCCCATGTTCAAGGATCCCAAGTTGTCGCTGCTCCGCTCCAAGCTCGCCCAGCGGTGGCAATGCAAGGTTCACTTCGAGCGCATGAGTCCTAGACAGGATTGGATGTTGTGCACTGTGCCATCCGGCTCTAAAGGGGAGACGGAGGCCCAGTCTTTCGATCTCATTAGGTTGACAGAGACTAACGCGGTTTACGTCATCCGCCGTTTCGCCCCTCTGAGCAGAGCCAGAGACCTGGAGTGGGTCGTCAAGGGTTCTGTGGCAGATGAAACTTCGATATTCCTTCAGATGAGGAAACGGCTTCTGGAATTCGAGACCGACGAGGTCCGCTTGGGTTGGCGAGTTCTGGGAGTCAGAAGAGGTGGCGCCACGTCCAAGTTCCGAGGCACGTTTACCCTGGAGTCAGAGGATGTGTACTGGCCGTGGTCTATGGAGTTTGGCCACAAACACGGCTCAGTGCCTGATGCGTCGCCTCTCCTCAATTTTGAACCGACTTGGTCGGCTAAACGCCCGTACGCGTGTCAAGGCTGCTACTCCTCCGACCATTTCACAGCGGAGTGTCCTCTGCCCTTCATGAAATTGGGCGGTCTTTCCATAATCAGTGCCGCAGCTAGGAGCTTAGTCTTGAAGAAAAAAGCCGGGGAGCGTGTGATAGATCTGGAGAAGGCCACCTGGCAGCTCCCTATTCGGGTTCCTCCCTCCCCTTCTGTAAAGAGCGCACCTGCGCCTCGGCACGCCCAGCTCCTGAAACAGACCGCGGTGCCCCCAGCTTTGTCGGTAGTGGAAGAGGAGAACCCGGACGGCGATGTAGACATGGAGGAGTCGGACGACGAAAGCCTGATGGAGCGGATAGAGCCAACGCGCATCACCACTCTGTCTGAATTCCTGTGCAGGCGTCTTCTAGGCAACTCCAACCCCGTGGTGGGGCTAACAAGAAGCCTGATCTTTTCGGTTTGCAAATTCTTTGGCGGCTCTATCCACCCTGTCTTGTTCTCCCTTCGGAGGGACGGGCACCTGCCATCTGACGTGTCCAATGAGACGTTGGTGGATGAGTACACTCGCCCCCCATCCGGGTTTTCTCCTAGCCCCCCCGGCAGTAAGCCTCTACCCCATGATTGCCATACCACTCTAACGCGAGTCGGTTTAGTTCCCATTAGTAATGGTCCCCCCCTGGGCCCTGATGGTACCAGCGGTGTCCTACCCCCAGTCCAGAATGCTGCGCATTCCGGTGACCCCGCGGATGGCCGTTCCACTGATTGTGAGTGTTATCGCCCCTAGGCGTTCCGCACCTAGCGGACGAGCCCTTCTGACTCTTGTTTTACAGTACTACCTGCAGGTCCCCCGGCCCCAGTTCCAGACGGGCACTATGAGACACCAGCTATCTTGGGCGCGGTGTCTGAGTCTCATGTCAGTGCCACGCCCACGCCCGCTTCCGTCGCGCCCATTGTCGACGCGTCTCAAGTATCCGTGGAGATCCCCGCTCCAGAGCGCAATCCAGGACTGGACAAGTACTACGCGCCTGTGCCATGCCCACCACTGCCCGTCCAACCTTCTCAATCCTCTACGTACACATGGCCTGATAGCTTGCTTGACATAGCCCCGGCGCCAGCACCCCCCGCTGCCCCCACTGCGGTTCCCTCGGAACCCCTGTTCCTCAGCCCCTCACCCCCTGCTGTATCCGCCCCAGTCCCAGCCGACTCGTTGGCTAATCAAGCACTTTCCTCGATGGCTATGGGTCGCACTCTGGCCGAAGATTTGATGGATATCGAGGCGGGCGTCCCCTTGCCTTCCCTGGTGAATCCGGTGTTGCCGAACCCCCTCGTCGGCAATGGTGACGAGATCGACGACATCCTTTTCTCCCACATCAAGCCTCTGCAAGGCGACGCCCTGATTAGAGCCACGGGCGTTCTTCCCGAAGAGCTCGTGCCCAGACTTAGAAAAGCGTCCCCAGTCCCCTCCCCTCCCGCCCCTGAGTTAGACGCCCCTACTCAGTCCAGCTCCGCCCTGCTGACCCAAGAGCCTTCTTACATCGTGGCGCCCCCCTCGGACACCTATGACGACCCTTCGCTGACTAACAGCCTAGCCCATCTGGCAGGGCTGTTTCCCTCTGTCACTAGTGAGACATTTACCATAGTTTTGGACAAGGTTAAGGGTGACCTGTCGGCAGCATCCGCTTGGATGCAGTCCATGTCTGAAGTAACTAAGGCCAAGGAGATTTTGTCGAAGGCTTTCCTGTCCGCGCCGGTGAAAGAAGTGGAGAGTTCCCTCCGGCATTACAAAGGAGACTTTCTGCTCTCATTTTACGGGTTGGCCAGAGCCTTTGAGCATACGGTGGAATGGAACGATCTCAAGCAAGCCAGAAGCAGAGGCGTGATGGACATTGACACCCCGGCGCCTGACTTCGTATACGACGACCCTGCAACAGCAGCCTACGAGTGGCAATGGTGGCAGATTGCGGTCTCCATCCGCGCTCATCGCGTGGCGGACGATCCCGAAGTAGTCAAAATGTGGGACCGATTGGCGAGCATCTCCACGGCTACTCGAGAGATTACCCCTCGCTTCGTGGACTATGTTTATAAGCTAGGCCAATGCAACTCGGATGCGAGTGCTTTCACCGCGGCAGTCAAAGTCTTGCGGGCGCAGCCGGACTTTAAGGCGATAGAAGCTATGGCAGGACCGGCCACCCCTTGCAACCCTGACAGCCCCAGAGATGCGGCTACCACGGTCTTGCAAGTCCTGCTGTCGGACGGGTACGTCTCTCCTCCCGCAGCGGCTTGGCTCGCTATCTGTGTCTCGGGATCCCCCTCAATGTACATTGCCATGGCTCCTCTTTTCCTGGCGTTCCCCAAGGTTCGGAGAAAGCTGTGGAATGACCGCAACCTCCACCTCGTGGCCTGGTCGGTCACCAATATGAAGCACAGGGCTGGCACGAATAGTCCGACCGGCTCGAGAATCAGTGCCGCGGATGCAAGAAGCGCTTATTCCAATGTCGTCCCTACCGCGAAAGGAAAAGAGATACACCCCGTCTTCGCCAAAGGAGCTAAAGGGAAGGCCCCCAAGCAAGTCCGGTCTTGCGCCCTAGAAAAGAGCGATAAAGCGAAGAAACGCAAGGCGGATCTCGCAGCAGCACGACTCGCCAAGAAGGGGGAAGACGTACTCGCCCAGATCGAGTCCGAGCGCGCGCTCATGGAGGAAGACAAGGAGAGTGAGGAGTAACGTATTGGTTTGTTTCGTCTGGTCTGCGATGACTGGTCTGGTTTCTGGATTTTTGTTTTGCTAAGGTCTTGTTTCTGCACTAGGGTTCCTCTCTGCTCTCGTTTTATTTTTTGCGGCAGGTTTTGCGCTGGTGATGTCTTCATATGTTTCTCTAACTTTAGCTCTTGGTGTTTCACCAGATGGGAGGTGTGGTCAGCTGCCCCCCCAGCGCACCTCCCCTATAGATTTTGTTCTTTTTCTGGTCACAAATGGGGCAATCCCCCTCTTAGCCGCCATGGACATCAAGCTCGCCACTTCCCGACGTCCCGCACAGGCTGTTGGCTACCCGGCTCAGGGCCGAGGGGCTGACGGTGATGGCGGGGGGACAGCGGGTACCCCCCCGGTGGGCGAGGGGGCCATCGGTGTCACAAACAGCCAGTCATGCGAAATCCCCCTCCTACCAGCGTCGCAACGGAGCGCTGGCAGAACCAAAGGTAATCCGCGTCCTCTTCCAACAGCAGGCTCACACCCTGGGCCTGCTAGTTGCGCGGGGGCGCCTCCAGATGGCTCAGGGACCACGCCTAGTGCCGGGTCATCTACTTCTCGTATGCGCTTGAAAAATAGGAAATTTAGAATAGCTACCTGGAACATGTGCGGGCAGGCCACTGCCAAGGACGGGAAGATCGTTTCTAAGATCCCCTTCACGGAGCAGCTGATGCTGTTAGAACAACTGGATCTGCTGGTTGTGACGGAGACGCACACGGAGTTCCCCCCTTTTTCTAGGGGACGGGCCGTCCTTGGGGGGACATCTCTGCCTGAGGCGCGGGCTGGTGTTGCCGTAGTTGCTCACTCTAGGGACAGTTGGGAGTGCACACGGCAGGAGGTCTTGGTGGAAGGATACGTGGTGGCCCTGCATCTGGCCCACCGGGTGAGTCGGGAGGCCTTCTGGCTTCTCGGAGTCTACACGGACAACTCTGGAGGTATTAACTCACTAATCACGTTCTACGCCTCTCTGCGGAAGAGCCTGTCAGCTTTAGTGGCCTCTTTGCCAGGAGGGTCGTGGTCCGGTTGCCTGGCCGCAGGCGATTGGAACTTCGTGGAACATTTGGGTGATCGCTGCCCTGCCACAGCCTCCTACCCGAAGCTGGGTCATCTGGAAAATATTTTTTCGGATATCAGCGCCCTCTGCGCTTTTCGGGACGCGGCGGGCCCCGGCCCGCGCCCAAGGGGATGGACTTACTCGAGGAACACGGCGACAGGCAAAGTCTTTTCCCGGCTAGACAGGCTATATGTGCCTCACGAAGGGTGGGCGGCGGAGTCTTCTTACGTCCTCTCCACGAACTGGTCTGATCACCGTGTTGTGGTTTCGGACCTGATTGTCACCAAGCCCGTGGTTCAGGTGGCTGCTCCTGCCCCCAGGCTCCCAGGCCTTGATGGTTTGAGTAAGAGCAAGACCTTCTGGCCCGCTGTCTTATCCGCGTGGGGCGATATAGACCGCGACGGGAAAACCACGCTGGAGAGATGGACGGCCTTCAAGGGCAGAGTTTTGCAAGAGGGCCGCTCTGCTAACGCTTCCTTTAAGAAGAAGGATTCTAAGTACTGGAGAGGTGTGGTTAGAAAAGAAGAACTAGCCCCTGGCGAAGTGTGGGAGGCGATCAGGGGCCTGGCTCAGCCCCAGCACCCATCCCGAACTTGCGGTGAGCCTGTTTGGGTGGAGGCCGTGCCGAGACACAGTAGGCCCCCCGCCCCAAGGACGTGCTTCCGCCCTAGCCCGTCCTCACCTTGGCAGGTGCCAGTCTTGAGTCGCTCGAGCGCCTCACCAATGGAGGCTCCGGCGCGGTCTGGCAAGGAGGCGCCGCGTGCTAAGAGTGTGGCTGATATGCTGGACGATAAGGCGTCTGCGCTGAGAAGGAATGCTCTCCGGAAAATGAAGCGCATGGCCGAGAAGCACATGACAGAGTGGTACAACCTGTCGCTGAACAAGGAGGCGGATGAGCGGGGTAGCCGTGCGTCGGTCTCTGTCGCAGGGCTGCGGCGGCCCTCTGAGGAAGAGGCTTGGACGGACTTACAACATATGACTGCGGTGTCCAGGGATTATTTCACGGGACTGCACACACCCGAGCCTATGCCAGCGGAAAGACTGCTGGCTCAATCTACCCTTCTCAAGGAGGTTGAAGCGGAATACGGTTGCGTGCCGTGCCCGCGTGACTTCGAGGTGGGTTCATTTACCCGGGAGGAGGTCTTGGTGCTCCGTGATAAGATGCCGAATACTGCTCCGGGCCCTGACGGCATTCCTTATGATTTCTGGAAGAGGCTGAGCCGAGAGCTGCAAAGGCTCCAGGACTCCCCTTCCCCTCCCCGTGTCTTCTGGGACGTGTTTCGGGACGTGGCGAATGATGTGCGGACAAGGGGTTCCTCCCGATGCGGTTTTAAGGATGCTAACATCAGCCTCTTCTACAAGAAGGGGGACCCTACGCTGGTTTCCAACTATCAGCCGATCTCCTCAATGAACACTGATTGTAAAATGTACACCAATTTGGTGAATGCCAGGCTAGCGCCATGGGCGGTGAGCAAGATCCATGATGACCAGAAGGGCTTTGTGCCCGGTCGCCTCATGAGCGATCACACCCGGCTCGCGCAGGGTGTGGCCCACTTGTGTCGTTCAACCGGGACCCCGGGCTATCTGGTGAGCCTGGACCAGGCGAAAGCCTACGATCGGGTCGATCAAGATTGGCTCCTACGCGTGATGAAGGCGATGGGCCTGCCTAGAAGTTTGGTTGGTATGATTCAGGACATATTGCCCGGATGCCGTTCCCGAGTGAGAATTAACAGTGGATATAGCGACTGGTTCAAATTGAGGCGAGGGGTGAGACAAGGGGACCCCCTTTCCTGCCTCCTCTTTAACTTCTCGATCGAGCCTCTCGCAATGTGTATCCGGCGCGCAGTCACAGGCATCAGTATAGGCGGCATAGCTCCCGCGAAGGTTATGCTATATGCGGATGACATCAACCTTTTTCTGTCTGAGTCGGATGATGTCCCTGGTGTTTCATCTTGCCTCTCGATTGCTTCCTTCGCGATCGGCTCGAAGTTCAACATGGATAAAACGGACGTTAAGCCCCTGGGCCCCGATTTGTTCACCCAGGCATGCTTTGATAATCAGTCTATGGGCGGCGCGCTCATTCCAGGGGCATACATCCTGCCACCCGCTGACCCCCTGAGGGTTCTGGGCGTTTGGGTCGCTGCTACTGACCTAGCCGCCCCGAGATGGGCCCAAATTCACAGGCATAACACGCGCCTAATTAGGCAATGGCGCGCCATCGGAGCCTCTGTGCGGAACAGGGCCCTACTGGCCAAAGCCCTCCTCCAATCAAGGTGTTATCACCTTCTGGATGGGAATGGGATCCCCCCCTCTACCCTCCGTAAAATGAGCCAACAAATTCAGAACTTTGTGTGGGGCCCATTCTCCGTTATGCCGTTCGACGTGCTGGAAGCCCCTCTGGCGGAGGGAGGCCTGGGCTGCCCCTCCCTGGCTCATAGGAAGGAGGCCTGCGACCTGCGCTTCCTGTCACATCTCATTTCGGGCCCACAGCGGACTCTGTGGAAAGTTTGGACGTGGGCGGGCTTACGAGCGGCCTCTTCCACCAACAATATGGCTAACATAGTGGGTCTGAACCCCTTCCTACAGAGAGCGTACACTAGGCCCACGGTCCTTGAGCCACGCTTGCGGCAAGCTTTTCTGACCGCCAAGAAATATGGTTTGGACCTCCGGTGTCAAGCCCCTCCTTTGGCTGTGCGGCGCGCCATGCCGGCATTCTACCACCCAGCCACGCCCCTGCAAGCATCTAGATACGGAGGCGGGTGCCTTGGGAGTCATGACTCACCCCTCGTTGGAGATTTAGTGGACACTCGGGACAGGGACGCTACGTGCCCGAGGTGTAGGACGAGCCGGCGAGCGGTCCGCCGGAAGCTCTTACATACCAATTGGTCGCCCAGGGTTGCGACCAGAACCCGCAGCGAGACGGCTAACATGTGGCCCAGGATGAATAGCCCCCTGGGCTGTGTCCGAATTTTCACCAAGCCAACGTCCCTACTGGCTCGGAGTACTGACGTCTTGCTTACCTCTAGAGGGTGGAGCAGGGCCGGTGTGATTAAATACGACAATAGCCTCCTTGCTGTACCGATGGCGAGGAGACCGGTTTGCCCCGGCACTATACACATCTGGACAGACGGGTCAGCGTTGGACAATGGCCTGGAGTCCTGCACGGCTGGAGCCGGCTGGGTCTCGGACCTGGAGCTTTACGACTGTGTGTCTCTGGTTGGCATCCCTTTGACCAACAATGTGGCAGAAGTCGCAGCGATCACCCTGTGCATGACCGCATGGCGGGGATACAATGTAGTCGTTCATACGGATTCTACTTATGTGCTTGGACTGATGAAGGGCAGTCTCCTGGCCATGGAAAGAGACGGGTGGGGGGACTTCCCCCGGACTGGGCAGTCGGCCTCGTCTCTTCCCCTCTTTAAACATCTTCTCTTTCTTCTGCGGAGCCACGGGGGGAGTATCGACTTCGTCAAGGCTAAGGCCCACGGAGATGATGTATGGAACAACAGGGCGGACGCCCTAGCGAATGAGGGTAGGGTCTCTGGGCGGCCTTATGACCTCTGGTCCTTGTTTACCCCTGATGGGTGGATAGACCATCAGCCTGTCCTGGCTCACCAGCCTCTGTCCTACCTAACTAAATTGGTGGTCCGAGACACCGTGGTGCCCCCCTTGGCCCGATGGAAAGCACAGCCTTTCTGCGACAGGTGGGTTGTTTCCATGGCCAGGATATTCGGGGTGTACCTGGACGTGGACATCTACGCGCCCCTGGTTTGGAAGGTTAACATACTGCTGGGCTTCAAGGAGACCCTCTGGCGGGAAATGCATCAAGCTCAGGCCATAGGCCATCGGTACCACAGCCAGCGGAGCCTCATGAAGACGTGCCTCTGCGGACAGGAGTTGTCTCTGGACCATATCCTCATGGGGTGCGTCCGGTATAATCTGTCCACACTGGAGCAGGTTTTGCACGACAGACTAAGGGAGCTGTCCCCCAAAGTTTGGCACAAGTCTCTGCACCCAGACACCTGGAAGCCCACCCCCTGGTACCCCCTGCTGGCTCTTAAGAGAGTGGAGCAGAATGCTGTCAAGCCTAGCAAGTCGCTGCCCAAACCCAATGAGGCCTTTTCGAAGTCGAGGAGCGCCAGGGAGTGGGTAGTGGGCCTGTACTTCTGGACAATTTGGAAATGGAGGATGAAGGAAGCCAACGAACTGGACTTCCGGTTCTTACCAGGGAGGCTGGAGAAGACCCTCCGGGACCTGCTGGCAGCGGAGCCTCTGGACACTTGATGGGGTGACTCACTTGCTGTGTTGCCTTGCGTCGTTCGGTATTAAGCTCTTCGTCTCATAAACCTTTCAGTCGCCCTCTGGAGGCTGGTCCCTCGCACAGAAGCTTGCTCGTGCGGGGTTACTCCAGCCGTAAGGCGGCTGATCTTGGGGCCTGCCTCGTGCCTGCGGCTTTTGCTGCAGATCCCCGGCGGGCCCCTAAGGGGGACGTAAAACTCTTTAAGGGCGGTCCGGTACGGCGCCCCCCTCCACCCGAGGGGGGGGGCCACCTTGCCTATGTCGGACTAGTGGCCCCCTGCAGGTTTAGCGGGTATTCCCTAGGCGATGCCTTAGGGCGACCCCCGCACTCTTGGCCACGGAAGCTTTGGGTTGCAGAATCCTTCGGGAATCCTATGCCTTGAGAAGCTGTCTTGGTGTCTCCAACAGACAACGAGGTCTTAAACCAGATTCCTGCAGGTGATGGTAGAGAGAGCTCTAG
>Ga0307515_10022835_pt1 | contig 11007 bp, 3 predicted proteins | sample 17_EM_MG_FD_194513 | JGI IMG/M metagenome (GOLD analysis project Ga0307515, IMG submission 194513) | Populus trichocarpa ectomycorrhiza microbial communities from riparian zone in the Pacific Northwest, United States - 17_EM | ecosystem: Host-associated > Plants > Roots > Unclassified | place...
AAACTTACTTGAAAATATCAATTGCATTATTTAGTTTCTTCTAGCATCATATCTGCCAGCATTCTTCTTTGTTTTCTTGCTCTTGAGATTCCATATATCTTCAACCATCCTAAGAAACCATGAAGGCTTTTTTGTTCTAAACACAACGTATCCCGTTGCAACTCCAAACACAAACCCGCATCCATACCCCACTGTCACAGCTTTCCATCCAAATCCTTCTCCAAACAATGTTGAATCATCTCCTTCATCAAAGCTTGATGGCGGTAATGATGGTGCCTCATCACCGTAACATTTTTTTAGTACTTGAGATCCACATAAACCCAAGTTTCCTTCAAATGAGCTTGCATCAAAGGTGTTGAACTGCTCTCCACTTGGTATGGGCCCCTCGAGTTGGTTATGTGAAAGGTTTAGGATTGCAAGAAATGTTAGACCCCCCAGCTGCGTTGGAATCCTTCCGGTAAGCAAATTTGAAGATAGATCTAATGATTCCAAATTAGTCAAATTTTCTAATGATGATTGGATATGACCTGTAAGGGAATTATGAGAAAGGTTGAGCTGTTGGAGTGCTTTAAGCATTCCTATCACTTTTGGAATCTCTCCGGTGAAATTGTTATTTGACAAATCAAGTACTCTGATAGTACTTCGGATCTTTGTAAACTCAATTTCTACACCTTTCCATGTCATTTCTATGGAATAGACATAGCCAGTGTAATTTGTTGCCCCCATGTAAATCATGTTTTGATCCGAGGCCATCATTGCTTCAAGACTATTGAAATATCCAGTTGGCAATGGCCCACGAAAATTGTTGTCAGAGATGTCAAGAATCCGTAATTTAGAGAATGAATTATTTGCAGTCGGACCCTTCACAAAACCTTGGAGTTTATTGGATTTTAGGACAAGAATTTGGAGCTGTGGAAGCGTTTCTAGAAAGTAGGGAAATGTATCCTCAATCTTATTGTTGCCAAGATCAAGAACTTGCAACATTGTGCAGTTGATGATAGACGACGATATTTTCCCTTCTATTTCATTTCCATTGAGGTTGAGATATTCCAAGCTATTATCCTTTGAAAATGTTGAAGGGATAGTGCCTTGAATATTGTTCATGCCTAGATGCAACACTGAGAGCATGCTGCTGAAGTTCCCCAAACATAGTGGCGTAGAACCACTGAAGCTGTTGGTGGACAAGTCCAGGACCCGAAGGAATCTCAGCTTGCAAATAGAAGAAGATATCTCACCTGTCAATTTACTATTGGATGCAAGAATAAGGGTTGTCATGTTCCCTTGTTTGAAAATCGAACTTGGGATTGGACCATGCAAGTGGTTATTGCTCAAATCAAGGAATCTCAAAGAATCGTGTTGGAGTTCACTTATATTACCTATGAAATTATTGTTATGAAGGTCAAGATATTGTAAAGGAAGAGCAAACAAAAAGGATGGTATTGTTCCATTGAACAAGTTATTGGATAAATATAGATATTGTAGATTTGAAAGGGTATTTAATTGAGAATGGATGGGGCCTACTAGTTGATTATTGGATAAATCTAAATCTGAAATATTAACTAGGCTACCCAAAAAATCTGGAACTTGACCCATCAATTTATTGGAACTGAGATACAAGGAACGGAGCTGTACAAGGTTTCCAAGTGATGATGGGATCTGACCGCTAAAATTATTATTTGAAAGGTCTAAAGATATGAGCTGTGTGAGACTACTAAATGATGATGGGATCTGACCGCTAAAATTGTTACTTGAGAGGTCTAAAAATATGAGATTACTAAGTGATGGTGGGATCTGACCGCTAAAATTGTTACTTGAGAGGTCTAAAAATATGAGATTACTAAGTGATGGTGGGATCTGACCGCTAAAATTATTACTTAAAAGGTCTAAATAGATGAGCTGTGTGAGATTACCAAGCAGGGGTAGATCTGACCTTATAATGTTACAATTACGAAGAGACATATATTCTAATGACTTTAGATTACTGATTAAGTCGTTTTCTAAATAAACTGAAATTCTTGTATTAGAAAGACTCAACCGAGAGAGGACATTACTCAAATTGGACGAAGGAAAAGAGCCAGTGAGGCCTTCGTTGTATGACAGATCCAGTGATTCAAGGTTTGGGAGGAGAAAGATGTTACCCGGGAAGTTTCCCTGCAATCGACAATCCCAAAGGGAAAGAGATGACAAGGAAGAGGACAGATTCGTCAAGGAATTAGGTGCAACCAAAGACATATTTACATAACCCAAAGCGAGATCTCTTAGCTTGGTTAGGTTTTGAACAATCTTGTCAAAAGAAATTGGTTCTGGACTTAGATAGTCATTGTCAGAGAGATCAAGTGAAACCAATTTGGAGAGATGAGAGATTTCCGACGGAACTTGACCTGCAAAGACTGAGTAATTTAGGTTAAGAAGTGTCAGATTGGAAAACTGGCCAAATCGAGAAGAAATATGGGAGAAGTTGAAATCATTGTCAGAGAGGTCGAGCTTTTGAAGATGATGCAGGGAGAAGAGGGTGCTATTGGAATGGAGGGTGCCATAAAGCATGCTGCAAGGGAGGTCTAGTCCAGTTACATGCCCTGTTTTCATGTCACAAGTGACCCCATCCCACAAGCAGCAGTCTGTACCCTCTTTCCACGACTCTGTCTTGGGATGCTGGCAACGCGCTGAAGCAGAGCTATTAATGGAAAAGGATTCTTTGAATTGGAGCAAAGAAAGACTTTGGTCAAGAGCACAGAAATGAGATGAAGAAATAGTTGAATGGAAATGGAAGAGAAACAGAATGAAAGAGAGAGATTGGGAGAGGGACGGTGGTGAAAACCCCATGTTTGGCTGGCCTTACAGTATATTTGGGAGAGATGAGGAATGAAGAAAGACATTATTTATAGACAAAGTAATCTTAGATTGTATACAGACTGACATAGGATGTGTAAAACATGTAAAGACGAAATCAAATCTCAAGAAACAACAAGAGTGAGTGAGTGAGTGAGTGAGTGTTGGAAACGCGGCAAAGTATATTAAACAAGATATATATTCCTTGTTGACTTCAAATTGTGCAAACTGAATTGTTGTTTCTTGGCAAAGTAATAATTACGCAAAGCAATGACTTTGCACTTAATATCTCGTTTCTCGTGGCCCTAAAGTACTCTTTGTGTGCGCTCGGTAATGTATAACAGTTTAAAAAATAGTATATCAAAATTATAAAAAATTCATAAAAAATATTTAATTTAACACTATTTAACGAGACACCTTATTAACGAGAATAAAAATAAACACGTTATTAACGAGAATAAGAATAGGAATACGACAATATTGATTTCCTAAAAGGATTAAATAGTTATTTGACAAATTTTGATTAGTAATATTTTGTATTTTAAAAATTCTTTTCATTCCTTCAATTGATTTACTTTGATTTTTCCTTTTCTCTATTTTAAATAAAAAATAATTTAAACTAATCCTTTTTTCAATTATGTATAATTGAAATAATTTAAACATAATTGAAATAAAAGATTGATTAAGCAACCAATAATTTCATTCAGCGAATATTTCCACACGTTGAGGAGAGGTCCCTTAATTCACTAACACTAGTGCTAATAAGTAAGGTGGATAATTATGAATTTCGTATTTTACATGATCCAAAAGTCTTTTCATTCCTTCAATTGATATACTTTGATTTTCCCTTTTTCTATTCTAAATAAAAAATAATTTAAACTATGGAATTATATATGTATACATAATTGAAAAAAAATGATAATCAAAGCCAGTGAATATTTCACGCGAGAAGAAGTCCCTTAATTCACTAATACAACTGTTCATAAATTGAGTGCCGGACGTTAATTAAAAAAATAAGATAGTTAATTATGAAATATTTATAATAAGATAAAAAAAAAAGATTTATGCGAAGATTGCTTTGCCCACTAAAATATAATTTCCGAGAAATTCAAGCCACAAAATCGGAAGAAAACTTCTTTATAATTTACGATCGTAGTTTACTCGCAGGTTAAGCAAGTGGGGATGCAGAGTTAAAGAGTCATCCTCACCTTCTTATGTCCACTTCAATCCAGTCTCCAGTCAACACGTTCTGGCAATAGCTTTATTGAACAGTTACTATAAAACTGACAAACAATGGAGAATTAATGGAGTTTGAAGGTTCTTGCCCTCAAGATGCTGTGGGATTGGTCGTCCTAAAAGGTCTTTCTCTTTCAGCATCGACAAGGGAGAACGAATCTGGATTTTGTGATCTGTCCTTGACCTCCAAGTCTTCGGAATTGGGTGTATAGATATTGTCCACTCTTCATGGAACTGAAGGTTCACTTGCAAATAATTCCACACAAGAGTGAGCGTTGGAAACACGGCAGTACTAATTTCCAAAATTGACATTTGCAGCAAGTCTTTGTTCTAACAGATACAGTTCATGCTCTAATTAGAACTTCCTTTGGAGCTCGTCTGATGGCAGCTGTTCTCGGGGACATCTACCCCGCTATTATTCCTCGCTGACCCCCCTTCGCATGTACTGATAGATTATTATTGTTATTATTAACAAGAACAGGGGACTGTTTACTTGAAGGGTTAAACAACTTATATGTTTCTCAGAAAATAGCAATGAACATGTGCTAATAGATACAGTTTGTGCTCTTCCTTTGCAGCTCGTCTAACGGGAAGTGTACGTTGCTGGGGACTTCTACCACTCGTCCTCGTCTTCTATAAGACTCCATGCCAACAAAAGACCATATTGGAACTCTTGGTACAGATTTTTGCTGGATAAATCTGCGGTTACATGCAACATCCACCTTCGTTTTGTATTTTTGTGTTATCACAATGTGCAATCTCATTCACATGAATTCATCGCCATGTTTTAATTTCATTTTCCAATCAGCACCTTCTTATAATTTTATCACAATGTACGTCCTTATACTATTGCAATCTCATTCACATTAATTACACTTCCTAGATCAGTTTTCACCGAAGGTAAGACACTTTCTGGCAATAGCTTTGTTGAACAGTTGCTAGAAAACTGACAAACAATGGAGAATTAATGGAGTTTGAAGGTTCTTGCACTCAATTAGATGCCGTGGGATTGGTCGTCCTAAAAGGTCTTTCTCTTTCAGCATCAACAAGGGAGAACCAATCTTCATATGGTCTGTCCTTTACCTCCAAGTCTTCGATCGGAACTTGGATGTATAGATACTGTCCACTCTTCATGTGGTGCTGAATATGGAACTGAGGGTTGAATTATTCAATTGCGAATATTTCCTCGCAAGGCAATATCTGCTCCCTTAATTAGTTGATGACTAAACTGGAGTGTTGGAAACACAGCAATATTAATTAATTTCCGAAATTAACATTTTTGTTGAGATCAAGTCTATGCGAGTCTATGAAAATTTGCTAAAAGAACAGCCATTCATATGGAGTTTAGACCCACTCAAGAAATCAACAAGGAATCATTAATTTAGTCCACATTTCAGCTGCACACCATTCTAGATCTTGCTGGAAATCAGCTAGGAAATCAACAATGTAGTCTACATTTCTAGTTGCACATCAAATTAAGGATGTAAATATAAGAGTCCCTTAAAAGATTTTTATATTACTAGGAATATAGAAAAATGTTACTTCAAACTAATGAATTAATCCCAATTATAGAACAAGATGATCAAAAAGTTGACATTTCAAATCTAAATTATCAATGATTTGAAATTTATCAAACATGAGACTGTGTCAAATATTTAGGAAGAATTTTACACATATAAAGACAAAATATCATTTACACAATACCATATCTTTTTATATTAAAATTAATAAAAATAAACAAATAAAACCTTGTAGCTCAACATATGACTTATAATACTAATTAGAACTTTTTTTTAGCTTATCTAGCAATAATCGTAAAAGTATTAAATTAATATTTTTTTATATATGTTTTTTTATATGGTTTTCAATGCTTTTAACATATTGATGCTAATTATTAAAAAAATATATATTATTTTGATATATTTTCAATTGAAGAATATTTTTTAAGATTTAATAATTAAAAAAATAAAGTAAGAATAAAAACCTTGGAAATATGTAAGGTTCCTATCAAATTGACTTCAAATTGCGCAAACTAAATTGTTTTTCATTGGCAAAGAAATAATTACGCAAAGCAATGGGGGCACTAATGACTTTGCACTTATGGATCATATTTTTTGTGTGCGCTCGGTAATGTATGGTAGTTTAATTATTTTTCAAATGTATTCTTTATTTAAAAATATATTAATATGATATTTTTTTAAAATTTATTTTTATTTTTAATATTAGTATATTAAAATAATAATAAAAACATAAAAAAATTAATATTAATTTCCTAAATGGATTAAATAGTGTTTTAGAGGTTGCTAATATTTATTAAATTAATTAATCCTTTTAGTATTAAAAATAACTAAATAGTTATTTGAAAAATCTTGATTAGTAATATTTTGTTTTTTTAAATACTTTTCATTCCTTCAATTGATATACTTTGATTTTTTTTCTATTTTAAATAAAAAATAATTAAACTATGGGATTATGTATACGTAACTGAAATAAAAAATTGATAAGAAAAGTCAGCTTCACCTTTATATGTCCAATCCAATCCTAGCAATGGAGCACTAATGACTTTGCACATATATCATTTCTCATTACCTAAAAGTCTTTCTGTGTGATTCATAATGTTGTGCAATATATTTTTCAAATGTATTTTTTAATTGAAAATATATTTAATTCTTTTTAATTTTAATATATATAAACACATCAAAAACATAAAAAAACATATATCAACTTTCCTTGTGGACTCAAAATGGTGCAAAATAGAAAGTTGTTGGAAGAAAAAGGATAATTATTTTCCTTTCCCCCCTTTTCAGCTGAAATCAGATGTGCTCAGAAAAAGGATAATTATTTTCAGGGATTGTTTTTCATGCGATTGTTCATTCTAAAATGCAAAACTAAGAGTCTGTCGCTGAAGTTTCCTAAATATGCAATGGTGGCGTAGAACCGCTCACACTATTACTTTACAAGTTAGACTTGAAGGAATTTCAGAGCAGCGTACCGGAAATTAAAGAAAATATTTAGTGAAATTTAGGAAAACAGAGCATCAACAAGGGAAAACCAATCTTCATCTGGTCTACGTACGTGCAAGAATGTCTTGCTCGCTAGCCCCCTTCATTGTCTTCTCCTGGGCTTTTGGTTTTCGTACACACCATGTGTGCTCCTTATAACAAGATTAAGGTTTTACAGTAACTAGGTTGGGAAGGAAGCCAAATAATGCTAGGCATCCTTTGTTGACTATGCAAGAATGTTGGAAACACGGCAATATTAATTTCCGAAATTGACATTTTTCCAGCAAGTCTACATACGTGCAATTTGGGCTCTAATTATAACTCCCTTTGTGTCTCGTCTGATGACAACTGTTCTGGGAGACTTCTACCCCTCTATGCCTGGTTTTTCTTGGTAGCATTGCATCTTTGAAGTTTGGTTTAATTTCCTTACAATTTATTTTATCTTTCATTAGATTTCTCTATATTGTAAGAAATATTTTTAAGTGGATCATATGCCATGTCATGTTTTTAAAATAATATTAATTGTGTGTGTGTGTGTAAAGTTTGGTATTGACGGTTCAATCATAACATGGGCTAAATCCACTCACTTGACAAGTGTTGATCATGATACAAATAATAATTAATTAAGTCATAAATACAATTAAAATTATAGAGATTAAATGTGTAGTTTGCCAAACTACGTACTAGGTTGAACCATGATCGAACCACAATGCTAAACATTAATTTATGGAAAACATTGGTATACTGATTAATTGAGTGAGCATAATACCTCTTTCAGGATTTAAAAATTAAAACAAAAAAGCGAAATCATGCCGCCTAAGTAGTTGTTGCTAGGCTAAGAGGATATTTGGTAACGTGGTTGCATGTGAGATTCACCTGCAGCCACACCAAATACCGTTTGGTTAAGAAGAAAAAATTATTTGAAAAATATATTAATAATATTTTTTTATTTTTTAAAAATTATTTTTGAGATGAACACATTAAAATAATTTAAAAAATAAAAAATATATTAATTTAAAATAAAAAATATTTAATTTTTTAAAAAATAATTTTAAAACACAGTGTCAAAAAGGCTTCAACGACATGCAAGGCAAAGCAATAATGACTTTGCACTTGTATATCGTTTTTCACGACCGAAAAAAGAGTACTAAGCGTTGGAAACACGGCAATATTAATTAATTTCCGAAATTAACAAAGTCTATGTGAGGGATGTGCAGCAAGTCAATGTGCTCATTCGAACTTCCTTTGTAGCTTGTTTTGTGGTAACTATACTTTTTATATTATCACATTATAATGTAAAAACCAGTTAGAAACATGACAGTATTTATTTTTTATTAAAAATAAATTTTAAAAAATAAAAAAATATTTTTTAATTATCCAAAAGTTCCTAGCTATCAACCTTCCTTGTGTACTTGGTTGGTAATGTGTATCAACCCAATATTAAAGTCTTTCTCAGCGTCAACAAGGAAAACCAATCTTCATTTTCTCAGAAAGTATGGAACTGAGGGTTGAGTTATTATTCATTTGCAAATATCTCCACGCAACGAGAGCTCCCTTAGTTGATTGCTAAACAAGAGTATAAACTGTAAAAACTTGATATTTATATATTAAAACGATGTAAAAATATGTTAGGAACATGACAATATTGATTTCTTGTCAAAAATAAATTTTATAAAATAAAAAAATAAAAACTATTATTTTAATATATTTTTAAACAAAAAACTTTGAAAAATAATCTTCACCACACTAGCATGCTCTAAAAATAAAAACATGAAAATATTGATTTCCTAAATGAATTAAATAGTGATTTAGGGGTTACAAATTTTTCTTAAATTAACTAATCCTTTTAGTATTAAAAGTAATTAAATAGTTATTTGACAAATTTTGATCACGCTTAATTCAATAATATTTTAAAAAAACACTTTTCTTGCTTATCAATCTTTCAATTTATATACTTTGATTTTTCCTTTATCTATTTTAAATAAAAAATAATTTAACAATGAGATTATGTAAATAAATAATTAAAAAATATGTATACAATAAAAAATAAAAATTGTAAAGCTTTTACCTGTATGGTGGTTTCAGAGAATATTTATAATTCCTAAACTTTGTCATTTTGATGGAGTTGAGGGGTTTAAAAGTCATTTTTTTCTTATAATATTAATAAAAGATAAATATCTCTTACAAAATATTAAGTTATGAACAAATACCCCGTGCACAATATTAATGAGGAATATATATTCATGGCAATGAAAATATGATAAGTTTTTAAAAAACTTTTATATAACTAAGAATATAGAAAAATAAATATCCTTAATTTTAATGTTTTATATTAAAAATTATAAAAATAAACAAATATTAAGTAGCTCAGTCTTTTACTTGATTAATACAATGTTCGGCATTGTGGTCGGAAAGTAATTTTCCGAGAAATTTAAGTAATGACTTTGTAATGACTTTGCATATATATTAATGAGGGATATATATTCATGGCAATGGAAATATGATAAGTCTTTAGAAAATTTTTATATACCTAAAGATATAGAAAAATAAATATCTTTAACTTTAATATTTTATATTAAAAATTATAAAAATAAACAAATAAAATCTTCTAGCATATTAAGTAGCTCGGTCTTTTAGTTGATTAAGATAGTGTTTGGAATTGTAATAGGAAAGTAATTTTACGACAAATTTAAGAAATGACTTTGCAATGACTTTGCTTTATTTTTACTATTCAAGATGAATATCCCCACTCGCTAATTAATTGTTGTGTCTAGACGGATGGAAACCAAGGCAAAGTAATAATTACGCCAAGCAATGACTTTGCACACATATATAATTGTTTTTCACGACCCAAAAAGTCTTTTTTAATTATCCAAAAGTTCCTATCAACTTTTCCTGTGAACTTGGTTGGTAATGTGAATGATCAGTGTATTTTTCTTAAATATTTTTTATTATAAATATATCAAATGATATTATTTTTTTACAATTATAAAAAATCATTTTAAAAAAAATAAGAAGATTGGAGTTTCTTTCTCAGCATCAACCAATCTTCATTTGGTCTTCATCACCCTCCCTTTGAACCTTCTAAAAAAACATACTTGGACTCAAAATTAATTTTTTCAAAATGTGATGTGCAGCTAGTCTATGAGTTTCTAGATACAGTCTGTGCTGCTTCTTTGCAGCTCGTCTGATGGGAACTGTATGTTCTTGGGGACTTTTATCCTTCTATGCCTTGTTGGCTTATAATCTTAATACTAATAAAATTCTTTAATTATGTTCTAGGGATCAATCTGGAAATTCATTAAATTTTTAAAGGTCAAATTATAATTTTATCAAATTGAAGGATCAAAATAAAAATATTATAAATTCATAACTTTACTAAATTTTTGCCCATAATTCATCTTTAATTTTGTCTGTAATCTTCGATTATGTTTTAGGAATTAATCTGTAATTTTTTTAAAATTCAAGAACTAAACTGTATTTAAGGAAGCTTAAGGAAGCTGACTTTTTTAATTATTCTCACTGCTGAGAGGAGCATTAAGGAAGCTTTATGCATGGAGTGCGAAACATCCATATATAGCTGAGTGCTGACCGACCACATTTTAAACATAAGATCATCAAATAGGTACTTTGGTTTACTAAGTCTCTTTTCAATTGGGTCAGAAGTTGATTTTTAAAATATTTTTTTATTTAAAATATATTAAATAATATATTTTTATTTTTAAAATATTTTTCATATCAGCATTTCAAAACCATCCAAAAATATTAAAAAAATTTAATTTAAAACAAAAAAATATTTCAAGTTTTAAAAAAACCTATCAATAAGAGTTAGTGTTGAAAATATAGCAATATTAATTTATGGAAATCATTGATATACTGATAAATTGAGTGAGAATAATACCTCTTTCAGGATTTAAAAATAAAAACAAAAAAGCAAAAA
>Ga0307515_10022836_pt1 | contig 11007 bp, 8 predicted proteins | sample 17_EM_MG_FD_194513 | JGI IMG/M metagenome (GOLD analysis project Ga0307515, IMG submission 194513) | Populus trichocarpa ectomycorrhiza microbial communities from riparian zone in the Pacific Northwest, United States - 17_EM | ecosystem: Host-associated > Plants > Roots > Unclassified | place...
GTAAACAGTGCCAGTGGTGGTAATTTCTTTAATACTGGTCACTTTGTAGATTTACACAATTACCCACAACCTGCTATGCCTAGACCAGATTTATTTGGAAAAGACAGGATATTAGTACTTGGAGAGTTTGGTGGTTTAGGTTTGCCTATTGATGGACATACTTGGCAACAAAAAGATAATTGGGGTTATCAAAGCTTTAAAAATAAGGAAGATTTATTTGCTAAATACGCTTCATTCATTAAGCGATTAGAAGAATTAATCCCTTTGGGTTTATCTGCTGCTGTTTACACGCAAACGACTGATGTGGAAGTAGAAACAAATGGGATAATGACTTATGATAGGGCAATCATTAAAATGCCTGTTCCAGAACTTCATAAAATACACACCAAACTTTACAAATAATCTTTTCGTATGACACCTCATAATAAAGAAGAAATCATCAAAAATTATATTGTAGCCTATAATAGTTTTGATATTGATGGCATTTGTGCTTGTTTACATCCTGAAGTTGAATTTATCAATATTGTTAAGGGAGAAACAAATTTGACTTTAAATGGTATTGATGCTTTTAAAGCACAAGCTGAGCAGGCTGCTGCAATTTTTAAAAAAAGGCAGCAGGAGATATTAACTATTGTTTATGGAGATAATCATGTTGAGGTTGATATCCATTATACTGGTGTAGTGGCAATTGAATTACCAAATGGTTTAAAAGCTGGTGATGAAATTGAGTTGAAAGGAAAATCTGTTTTTCAGTTTCACGATGGGTTGATTTTGAAGTTGGTTGATATGAGTTAGACTGTTATTGCAGTAGCGAGAAGTATAGTTGCAGTTCGAAGAAGTATAACTGCAGTTCGAAGAAGTGTAGTTGCAGTTGTAAGAAGTATAATCGCAGTTCGAAGAAGTATAACTGCAGTTCGAAGAAGTATAACTGCAGTTGAAAGAAGTATAACCGCAGTTGCTTACTTTATAATTGCAGGTCGAAGTTCTATAGTTGCAGTTCGTTACTTTATAATGGCAGTTGCTTACTTTATAGTTGGAGTTGGTTACTTTATAGTTGCAGTTGCTTACTTTATAGTTGTGGTTGCTTACTCTTTATATTTATCCCAGCGCTCTAGGCTTGCCTCGGCTCACCGCCACCGAGTGGCTCTTACGTTTTTCACAGTTGTATATTTTAGGGGCGTTCAAGCTTGCTTCGCAGGTTTCCTTGATGAAAAAGTATCCAAAAAATCAAGGCTTAGTATCATTTCTAGGCCTGCTACGTCAAAGTGGGTTTTAGGCCACAGGCTGAGCTACTTCGACAGGCTCAGTACAGGCTCAAGCCGCTGAAGAAGCTTCGGTTTTTCGGCAGTAGTAATTTTGTTTTTGTCCTCAAGATTGCTACGCAATTCTCCACCCTGTTTGAGACTGTAGAAAGTTAAAGGTAGTGCTACCACTTTAACTACCATACCTTCGGAATGCTACAAGGCCATCTCGTTCTTCGCTTTAGGTTGTGGAATTTTGAAGGGTTGCATAATATCTAACGCACCCAGTTTGTCATTCTGAGGAACGAAGAATCTCATTGCATACATAAACGTCAAGGTTGAGGGATTTTGAAGAGTTACAAAATGCCTATCACTCCAAAATAAATTATATATCTCTTCATTCAATTTTTTATCTTCGATTAATCGGAAAATTAATTAGCTCAAAAATGGCATCCATTATCCCTAAACCTGTAATTTATATAACCCTTGGTTGTATTGTCTTATTCTCTATTGCGATAGGTGTTTTTATTTATGCGGTAAAAGGAAAAATTACAAATGCAGGTACTTTCGAATCTACTTTATATGGCAAATCTGATGATGTGGAGCCATTTAATAAAGATGCTGACAAAGTAGAGTACGAAAGGGTGATGACTGAATATCTTTCGTTAACTACTATGGCAAATGGCATATATCCTGTTGATACCACCCTAGCTGGCAGAGAAAAGGCAATGTCTAATGTTAAAGATATTGGTATTTATTACTGGACTAGGAATTTGGAAATTCTGGATGAATTAAAACAGATAGATTTACCGAAACAATTGGTTGCTCGTGTTCAATTATTTAAGGATTATTGCCAGTTAAACAAAGAATGTTGCGAACTAATCTATAAAGCAATTGATGAGCATTCTACAATTTATGATGAGAAGATTAATGCTTACTTCACAAGGATTGATGAGAAAGTAAAAGTGATAAATGGGGGTTAGAGAGTTTCTTGCACGGTTTTAGGTTTCTTAAACCCGATTGTAGTGGAAATACTTTTTGTTTTGCTGACACTTCGACTACGCTCAGTGTGACAGCAAAAAGATTGAAACGAAAAGCGGGGCTATCGTAACCGATGCCCCAAGAAATTGCTTTACTAAGCTTTTGAAACCTTTCAACAATACCGTCAGCTGAAGCAGACGGCAATGAACCAAAGAACTTATCCTATAAACTGCTTCATAATTACCGTAAGCTGAAGCAGACGGCAATGAACCAAAGAACTTATCCTATAAACTGCTTCATAAAGGTTTTCACACTTCCTTCTACATCATTTTCATTTAGGCTTTTTACAAATGCGCTACCGATGATGGCTCCACTTGCATATTCATTAGCAGAATCGAAGGTTTTTTTGTCGGAAATGCCAAAACCAATCATAACTGGATTGTTTAAATTCATTGCTTGGATACGAGCGAAATAATCTCTTGCTGCTGTAGAAACATCTAGGTTTTTTCCGGTAGTTGCCGCAGAAGACAACAAGTAAATAAAGGCATTACTCAAGCCATCAATTTTACGGATACGTTCTTCGGATGTTTGTGGTGTTACCAAGAAGATATTGCTTATGCCATGTTCTTCGAAACAGGTGTGGTACATTTCCTCGTACTCGTACATTGGCAAATCTGGAATGATACAGCCATCTACCCCTACTTCTTGACATTTTTTGCAAAAATTTGCTACTCCATATTGCAAAACCACATTTACATAACCCATTAATAAAATAGGGATGGTTACGGTTTTACGTAAATCTTTGAGCTGGTCGAATAAAATTTCTAACGTCATTCCGTTATCCAATGCTTGTTTGCTACTACCTTGAATAACTTCGCCATCAGCTACGGGGTCTGAATACGGAAATCCGATTTCCATAAAATCCGCACCAGAAGTTTCTAATGTCTGCGCAATTTTTAAAGTATCATTTAAGTTCGGATAGCCCGCTGTATAATAGATGGAAAGGATGTCTTTCTTTTTATTTTGGAAAAGTTGTTGTAATCTGTTCATTTTTGTGAATATTGCGTAATGAGTATTGCGTATTGCGATTTGGTATGGTGTATTAATATATTGGCTAAATTATCTATTTCCTTATTGCGATTAGAGGACTATTTCTCAATACGCAATACGCACATCTCTATACTATAAATTAAAATGTTTCATATAAGTTTCCATGTCTTTGTCGCCCCTACCGGATAAACAAACGACTACGTTTTCGCCTCCTTTAAATTCCATATACTCAAGGTAAGCTAAGGCGTGTGCGCTTTCAATTGCTGGAATAATTCCTTCTAATTGCGTTAATAACAAACCTGCATCTAAAGATTCATCGTCTGTGATAGATACATATTTACCACGACCAGTTTTAAACAAATGTGCATGTTGTGGGCCAATACCAGGATAATCTAATCCTGCAGAAACTGAATGTGGTTCTACCACTTGTCCGTCTGGTGTTTGCATTAAAATACTTCTGCTACCATGCAAAACACCTTCTTTACCTAAATAGGTTGTGGCTGCAGAGAAACCAGAAGCTACGCCTTTACCAGCAGCTTCAACGGCAATCAGTTTTACGTTTTCATCATCAATAAAATGATAGAACATACCAGCAGCATTACTTCCGCCACCTACACAAGCCATCACATAATCTGGTTGATCTTTGCCTGTTTGCTCTATTAATTGCTTTTTAGTTTCTTCAGAAATTACAGATTGAAAAATAGAAACCATATCTGGATATGGATGTGGTCCAACCACAGAACCAATGATATAATGTGTATCAACTGGATTATTAATCCAATCTCTCATGGCTTCGTTAGTTGCATCTTTTAGCGTTTTGCTACCTGATGTTGCTGGAACAACTTTTGCGCCTAACATTTTCATACGAGCTACATTTGGCGCTTGACGTTTAATGTCAATTTCGCCCATGTAAACTACGCATTCTAATCCGCGTAAGGCACAAACCGTTGCTGTAGCTACACCATGCTGACCAGCACCAGTTTCGGCAATGATTCGTTTTTTACCCAAACGTTCTGCCAATAAAATCTGACCTATGGTGTTGTTGATTTTATGTGCTCCGGTATGGTTTAAATCTTCACGTTTAAGGAAGATATTTGCTCCATATTTTTCAGATAATCGTTTAGCCAAATACAATGGCGAAGGGCGACCAACATAATCTTTCAAAAGGGCTTTAAACTCTTCTTGAAAGCTTGGCTCGTTAATGATCCCCAAGTATTGTTGCCTTAATTCCTCTACATTTGGATATAACATTTCGGGAATGTATGCTCCTCCAAAATCTCCGTAATAACCTCTTTCGTTTACAAAATAGCTCATAATTTTATTGTTATAACCGTCATTTCGAGTGAGCGTAGCGACGAGAAATCTGTTGGTTCAGTGCTTTTTCAGAACAGATATCTCCTCGTGCCTCGTTCGATATGACGATTTATTTTATTTATTCATTTCCTCCCCCAAGCCCCTCCAAAGGGGGACAGCATAGTTCAAGAATTCATCTCTTTAAAAAACTCTCTTAACTTTTCTACATCCTTTAAACCTGGTTCTAGCTCAAATTTGCTATTTACATCTACGGCGTAAAGTCTTGGGTCGTTTATATTTTTTATTGTTGTTGTATGCATTAAATCAATTCCACCACTTAAAAAGTAAGGTTTATCGAAAGTATAATTTGTTAATAATTTCCAATCGAATATTTTACCTGAACCTCCGTGATCAGGTGTTTGGGTATCAAATAAGAAATAATCAACTGCGTTTAAATATGCTTCTAACTTAGAAAAATCAAAGTTTTCATCTATGCCAAATGCTTTTATTACTTCCACACCTATGGATTTTAAAACAGCACAGTAAGCAACATCTTCTTGTCCGTGTAATTGCACCGCTTTTAAATTGTATTTAAAAATGTATGCTTTAACTGTTTCTAAATCTTCATCAACAAAAACGCCTACAGTTTTTATGGTTGATGGTACATATTTAATTAGTTCTGCTGAAACTTCACTAATAAAACGTGGCGATTTCTGGTAGAATATAAAACCTAAATAGTCAGGTTGTAATTCTGCTACCGCAGCGATGTTACTCGCTTGCCTCATTCCACATACTTTTAGTTTCAACTTCATTTTATTTTAATATTCATTTTTTAACATTAAGAAATTAAGGTTATTAAGTATGGCTTCATTTTTCTTAATGCCTTAATGTTTAATTATATAGTTATCAATTTTTTAAAACTCTCTAAAGCTTTTTTATTCATCAAAGATTCTTCTGCTTCGTAATAACAATCGGCAAACGCAACATCTTGTTTAATGGTTTGTATGGCTAAGGCTGCATTGCTTAATACCACATTCATTTGTGCATCAGTTCCTTTTCCATTTAAAATATTAGTAAAAATTTCTGCTGATGATTCTACGGTGTCTCCACCTTGAATGTCTTTTTCGCTAATTTCTTCAAAACCTAAATCTGAAACCTTGTTTAAAGCCTCTCCTTTTTTACTGAAAGTTTTAAAGTCGCAGGTTAAGGAAACTTCATCAAATCCATCTACTGCGTGAATAATAGTATAATTTTTATCGGTTTGCTGATATAAATAAGCATACAAACGAGCCAATTCTAAACTAAATACACCAACAATTTGGTTTTTCGGCTGCGCCGGATTTACCATGGGCCCGAGCATGTTAAAGAAAGTTTTTACGCCCAATTCTTTTCTAATTGGTGCTACGGTTTTCATTGCCGGATTGAACAATGGTGCGTGCAAAAAGCAAATACCTGCTTGGTCTAAGCTACGTTTTAGCTTGTCTTCATCATTAGTAAAAGTATAGCCTAAATACTCCATCACGTTTGATGAACCGCAACCAGAAGAAACACCATAGTTCCCGTGTTTTGCCACCTTATGACCAGCACCAGCAACCACAAACGATGCTAATGTTGAGATATTAAAAGTGTCTTTTCCATCGCCACCAGTACCACAAAGGTCTACTAGTTCGAATTCTGAAAGGTTAATTTTTAAGCATAAATCTAACATCGCATCGCGGAAACCTTGTAATTCATCAACCGTAATGTTTCTCATCCCATAAGCAGTAATGAAAGCTGCAATTTGCGAGGTATTAAATTCGCCCAAAGCAATAGAAGTTAGAATTCGTTGTGCTTCTTCTTTGCTAAAGGTTTTATTTTCGAAAAGGTGGTTTAGTATTTGTTTCATCAATTAATTTATTGTTTTTAATGGTTGATGAGAGCTCTCCCAACAAATTGGGATCGGTTCATGGGTTTAAAACAAAAAAGGTTGCCTTTTTACAAGCAACCCTTCAAAATATTTTTATAAAAAAATAAACGTATAAATAAGGATCACATCACGCTGTTGCGTTATGCCACCACCAATTTTTATTTGCGTTTATCTGTATCATTCTGTTGGCAAATATGTAATAGTTTTTGTTTAAATGCAAAAAGTTTTTGAATTATTTAGGTTTTACCTCTGTCAACAACTCTTTAATAGCTGCCAATAACTGCTCATCCTTACCCTGATCAATCATTCCAGGCATATTTTTAACCTGTATATCCGGTTTGGTTTCATTATTCTCTAACCACTCTCCTGCCTTATTTTTAGCACTAACAGGAATAGAACCCCATCTTGTACCATCAATTAATGTTTCCCAACCTGCAAAACTACAAGTACCAGGAACTGGCATACCAACTGTTTTTCCTATTCTTAAATCTTTATAACCGCAAGAGAAACAATGTCCATCGCTATAGTTTGCCTCGTTAAACATTGCTAAAGTTGGTTTAGTCCATCTAAAAGTTGGCTCCCCACCTACCGAGCGTTTATCCGTTGCATAATCTAAAAACTTCTGACCAGTAAAGAACATCGCTAAATCAGACACCAAATCGCCACCACCATTAAATCGAGTGTCTACAATAACCGCTTTTCTGTCGGCATATTTACCCATCATTTCTTCGTATACGTTACGATAAGGACCATCGCTCATACCTGGAATGTGAACATAACCAAGTTGACCTTTACTTAAACTATCAACTTCAGCCTGATTTGTTTTAACCCATCTTCTGTAAAGCAATTGGTTTTCTGCACCAATAGTAATTGGCTTCATCGTTAATTGCTGTCTTTCTCCATTTTTAGGATTTAATACCTCTAATAAAGTAAGCTGACCAGCTTTTCTATTTAAATACTTAGCAATATCTTGATTAGATTCTATCAATTGACCATCTATCTTTTCGATAATCATTCCTTTTTTAGCCACTGTATTTGCCGCTCTATCTAATGGTCCACCAGCTAAAATTTCATCAATTAATATTCCGTCTCCTTTGTGCGAATAGTTTAATAAAACACCAAGTGAAGCTGTAGCGTCATCGCCAGGTGCATTGCTACCACCGTACCTAGCACCAGAGTGAGATACGTTAAGTTCTCCCAATAGCTCAGATAACATCTCTGCAAACTCATAGCTATTACCGATAGATGGAAGGTATTTTTTATAGGCTGGCTTTAAAGCTTCCCAATCTGCCCCATGCATATCAGCAGTATAAAACATCCCCTTGTTTCTTAGCCAAACGTGTTCGAACATATACTCACGTTCTGCTTCGGCATTAACTTGCACTTCTCCCTCAATAGTAATTGGCTCTCTCTTATTGTTTTCAGTATTAATTTTAGAAACTCGACCGCCACTTAACAAGTACAAATTCTTTTGCGCTTTATCCCACATTAAACTTCCTCCCATCCCATCTAAAGCAATTTCCATTTTTGTTTCTTTTGTACGAAGATTAGTACTCCAAAGGTTAGTGCCTTTTTCGAAACTCGCTAAATAGAAAAGCTTTTCACCATCTTTTGTAATTACCGCATCACTTAATGAAGAAGAGTGAATGGTTAACCTAGCTTTTCTCATTTCCATTCCATCCCAATCAAACTTGATGGTAGAATCTGGTTTAACAGGTTTAGTTCCCTTTTCTTTTTCTGCCTTTTTATCAGCTTCGTCTTTAGCTTTCTTTTGCGTCGCTTCCATTTCTTTAAGCAATGCAAAATCCTCTTTATCTAAGTTAAAACGATCCCATGCATCTTTAGTAAAAAACATTCCATAAACATCACGCTGAGAAGAACCAGAGTTTGCTTGAGATTTCATTCCGTCTCTATTGCTAAACCACAACATTTGCTTGCCCCCATTTACCCATTTTGCATTGCCATCTCCAAAACCGCTTTTGGTTAAATTCTTCATTGGTAATTTGCCTTTTGCATCTAATAACACCACTTCTCCATTAGACATCGTAGGCTTGTAAGTTGCCAACAGCCATTGACTATCTGGGCTCCAAGTGAAATACTGATCGCCATCTTGCATATAAAACAACTCATCTGGAGATAATAAAGTAACTGCTTGTTTAGTGCCAATTTCCATTACCCTTAAAGCTCTTCTATCTTCTATGTAAGCTATTCTTTTGCCATCTGGCGATATGCTCGGCATGTAATTATCCTTATCGTTGCTTACCAAAGGTTTCTCTTCCAACACCGTTGATGCGAAAAAATAAGGTTCTTCTTTACGAGCTTTTTTTACTTCGTAAATGCGCCATTTTCCATTTCTCTCGCTAGCATAAATAATTGATTTACCATCTGGAGCAAAATCAACAAAACGCTCCTGCTCTGAAGTATTAGTTACTCTTTTGGTCATTTTTCCATCGGCTGATGTTACAAAAACTTCGCCTCTGGCTATAAAAGCAACTTCTTTTCCATCTGGAGAAACTGCCATTTCTCTAACTCCTCCGTTTATGGCAATAAAGCTTTCATTATTGTTTTTATCTTGAGTGGTGATTGCAATTTCTACTTTTTTTGGCTGCTGCCCAGGCTTTAACGTGTAAATTTCGCCATCATATCCAAAGCTTAATAAGCCATCATTAGAAGAACTTAGAAACCTAACAGGAAAAATTTTAAAATTTGTTATTTGCTCATTTTTAGCATTAGCTGATAAAGGCATTTTGTGGATATTAAAGTTTCCACTTTGTTCACTTAAATAATAAATGCTTTTTTCTTGGTCAGCAAATACTGGATTTCTATTCTCCCCATAAAAACTACTGATTTGTTGATGTTTATTAGTCTTTTTATCATACAGCCAAACTGCTCTAGCCACTGAAGATTTATGGTGTTTACGCCATTCATTTTCTCCACCTTTTTTATCATGGTAAATCATTTTTGAACCATCTTTTGATGACTGAACATATTCTGCAGGAATGGTAAATATTTGATTTATCCTACTTCCTTCAGTAGCCACACTGTAAAGTTCAGGCTGTGATCCTGTAGGAAATTGACGGTGGATTGCTTCATCTTGTCTAACGCCACCGAAAACTACAGCTTTGTTGTCATAAGTAAAACTATAAGGAAATTCGTCTGCAGAATGATAGGTTAATCTTTTTGCAGCACCTCCATTTGAGTTCATGATAAAAATATCAAAATTGCCATAACGATTTGATGCAAACGCTATTTGTTTCCCATCCTTACTCCATACCGGCATAAAATCATGGGCATCATGAAATGTAATTTGCTGTGCTGTTCCTCCAGCACTAGAAATTTTATATAAATCGCCTTTAAAAGTAAATACAATAGCACTTCCATCTGGTGAAATTGATGGATAACGCATCCACTGTGGTTTGGTTTGCGCACTTGCACCGATAGCAAACAGAGAGCATAAAAGTAGGGTAAAAATTTTCTTCATCATATTGGATTTAGGTCAGCTAAAATACTTTCAAAATATTTATTATTGACTATTATTGGGTAACATTTAGGAGAGCCTCTTAATATGTTTAATTTTCAAAATAATCTATAAAAATGGCATTCAAAAGAAAAAAACATAACGAAGAGGACGACTTAGGCTTTGGTAAACGCCCAATGGGCAAAGATCAACGAATGATGAATGCCGATGGAACATCTAATATCAAAAGAATTGGTTTGCCATTTTTCCGATCTAATGATACCTATAACTGGCTGATTACAATGTCATGGCGAAAATTCATATTCATCATTTTGGTTGCCTATTTAATCATCAATATTTTATTCGCTTCTCTTTATGTATTAATTGGAATTGAGAATTTGCGTGGAGCTGAAGGAATTACACTTAGAGACCATTTTTTTGATGCTTTTTTCTTTTCTGCTCAAACGATTTCTACAGTCGGATATGGGCACATTAGTCCGAATGGATTTTTAACAAGTTGCATTGCTGCTTTCGAGTCTATGTTAGGTTTGTTGGCTTTTGCATTAGCAACCGGTTTATTATATGGTCGATTTTCTAGACCGAATGCAAAAATTATATATAGTAAAAATATGGTGGTGGCGCCTTATAAAGACATTACAGGTTTAATGTTTAGATTAGCCAACGGGCGAAGCAATCAATTAATTGAGATAGAAGTACAAATGGTTTTTACCATAAACCAAGTAGTTGATGGTAAAAAAACTAGACGATTTTTTCCCTTGGAATTAGAAAGAAATAAAATTGGATTGCTATCATTAAGTTGGACTGTTGTTCATCCGATAGATGAGAAAAGCCCTTTATTTGGAATGACAAAAGAAGAAATGATTGAAGGAGAAACTGAAGTTTTAGTTCTTTTGAAAGCTTTTGATGATACTTTTTCGCAAACTGTGCATAGCAGGGCATCTTATTTAGATGACCATATTTTATTCCATAATCGCTTTTCTCCTGTCCTGTCCCAAGATGAGGAAGGTGTAACTATATTAGATTTATCTAAACTTAGCAATACTGAGTTAGCCTGACTC
>Ga0307515_10022837_pt1 | contig 11006 bp, 11 predicted proteins | sample 17_EM_MG_FD_194513 | JGI IMG/M metagenome (GOLD analysis project Ga0307515, IMG submission 194513) | Populus trichocarpa ectomycorrhiza microbial communities from riparian zone in the Pacific Northwest, United States - 17_EM | ecosystem: Host-associated > Plants > Roots > Unclassified | place...
TGACGGGCCCCCTAGGGGCTGATGACGGCCGCCCCTAGGTGCTGACGATCCGTCGTGACGGTATCCCTAGGTGCTGACGGTCCGTCATGACGACCGCCTTAGGTGCTGACGGGCCGTCATGACGAGACCCCTAGGTGCTGACGGACCGTCATGACGGGCCCCCTTAAGGTGCTGATGGATAGGGGCCCGTCATGACAGCCCGTCAGCACCTAAGGGGCTCGTCATGACGGCCCGTCAGCATTTAGGGCGGCCGTCATGACGGACCGTCAGCACCTAGGGATACCGTCACGACGGGCCGTCAGCACCTAGGGGGCCCGTCATGACGGACGGTTACACCTAGGGGCGGCCGTCATGATGGGACACCACCAACTAGGGAGCCCGTCATGACGGCCCGTCAGCACTAGGGGGCCCGTCATGACGGACCGTCAGCACCTAAGGGTGGCCATCATGACGGGCCGTCAGCACCTAGGGCGGCCGTCATGACGGACCGTCAGCACCTAGGGGCGCCGTCATGACGGACGGTCACACCTAGGGGCGGCCGTCATGATGGGACATCAGCACCTAGGGGGCCCGTCAGCACCTAGGGCGGCCGTCATGACGGGCCGTCAGCACCTAAGGGCACCGTCATGACGGACCGTCAGCACCTAGGGGCGGCCGTCATGACGGGACATCACCACCTAGGGGGCCCGTCATGACGGGACATCAACACCTAAGGGGCCCGTCATGACGGACCGTCAGCATCTTAGGGGCGGCCGTCATGACGGCCCGTCGGCACTAGGGGGCCCGTCATGACGGACCGTCAGCACCTAAGGGTGGCCGTCATGACAGCCCGTCAGCACCTAGGGCGGCCGTCATGACGGACTGGAAGGATCTAAGGGTGGCCGTCATGACGGTTCCCCTTTCGATTTTTCTCACATTTTCTAGACGACGTAAATTATACAATAAATTATATATTTGTATTCAGACTATCCTAAAGTGCGTACAAAAATTATCGCGACCCCAGCAGCCCGCCCACGGAGGGAGAGATGAGGACGGCCGTCAGCATCTAGAAGCTGACGTCCTCATGTAGAAGCTGACTGCTGACTGCTGACGACCCCCCTTCAGGGGGTAAATTTACTAGGCTTAGCCGGGCCTGAAAGGCCCCGGATTCGAGTGCCTGAGGTGGGCATCGCATAGTGGAGGTGGAAAGAAGCAGAGGCGGGGGTGGTGTGGAAGTGGAAACTACACACGGGCAGTGAGGTGGAGGCCATGCGAACGCGGTGGTACGGAAGTGGAGGCGAAGAGGGAATAGCGGAGCGCGTGGGGCGGAGGCGGGTCTACTGCGATGGATTCGGTAATTCCGATAATCTCCGACAGAGATTAGTTCGAACGGAAGCCGAAAGGAATGGGAGGGGTCTTGAGGCTAGTCCGTTCGCCGACGGAAATAGGATCTCCGCTCGTCCACGCGCGCCGGCGGGAATATAATCTCCGGAGGGAAGAGAAGGAAATGGGTACGACGGCTTACGGGCTTGTCGGACCTAATTCCCAAGCGACTGCCCAAAAGCACGACGGGCGCCCAATCTGTCTCGGCGTAAACGCTCTGACTAGGTGCGACACCGAAGGGGCTGACTGAAGCGGGGGTTCGGTCCGGCTGGCTAGCCCGGCGGTGCTGTGGGTGGGAGTTAGCACGCGAGGGCGGGGAAATGAACCACTGGTCTTGAGGTCCGAAGTCCGACAGTCAAAGGCGAGCGAGCGAGGGGCGTCGGGATTCTTATCGAGCGGGGCGGGGCGCACAATATCAAACGTCTATAATCGAGACGTCGAGTGAGGGGCATTCCTCATCGAGTCCGAGTCTAAATACAAAGTCTAAACTACACACATGCGGCTACGGGACTGCAGGAGGCGGTGAAGTGGAAGGCGGTGAGTGGGTGGCATCGCATAGTGGAGGTGGAAAGAAGCAGAGGCGGGGGTGGTGTGGAAGTGGGAATTACACACGGGCAGTGAGGTGGAGGCTATGCGAACGCGGTGGTACGGGAGTGGAGGCGAAGAGGGAATAGCGGAGCACGCGGGGCGGAGGCGGGTCTACACTATCGGGGCGAGTCCAGTAGCGAGCAGAGAATGATACAAACGTGAGGGAATACAGGACACAACCGAGGAGCATCAGAAAGAGTCCGTAAATACGAGACACGAGACACGAGAAGCGGGGGAGGGAACGAGGGGAGCGGAAGGGGAGCGGAATTAGAGGAGGGATATCGGAGTGACCGGAGGGAGCGGAGATCGTCGGAATAGGGAGGAAAAGGGGAAAAAAGGGCGATATTATCGCATCTACACTATCGGGGTGAGTCCAGTAGCGAGCGGAGAATGATACACACGTGAGGGAATACAGGATACAATCGGGGAGCATCAGAAAGAGTCCGTACATACGAGACACGAGTCATAGGGAGTGGGAAGGGAACGAGGGGATCGGAAGGGGAGCGGAATTGGAGGAGGAATATCGGAGTGACCGGAGGGAGCGGAGATCGTTGGAATAGGGAGGAAAAGGGGAAAAAGGGGCGATATTATCGCAGTAGGTCGGGCGATTGAGTGCCTAAGTGGGGCGGATCGTGTGAAGGGTTGTCGGTGTTCTCGAGCGGAGATGACTTGGCACCGAGAGGCGATCGGCTCTGGTTGATGCGATCCTAACAAAATGCGCAAGAACAAAAATGGCCCGTTGGCCCCGAAAGTACAGTACAGGATTGAAAATTTGTCTGGAGGCAGCTTTCAACCTCAGCGCCGGTCCAACTGCACAGAACATCTTCGCACGGCCGAAGATTGAATACCAGAGTGGGTAATATACTAATGGTGTTAGTGACTACAAGGGAGGTGTATCGTATACGAAGACTAAGGGTAATCCGTGTTGATAGAGTCGCATATAGTACGTGTATGTATCTCATGCCGTGCAATGACCAACCACTTTCGTAGGTATTACAGTTGTCTATGCTCTTTGTGCGGCTTCCTCACCGTAGCGATTGACACCGACCTCATCAACGGATATCCAGGTCAAATACAAGCCTTGGTCCAGGCAGACACAACTGTCACCCTTCCTCACGACGACTGCCCCTCCAGGTGCCTTTCCTGGATTTCTTTCAGTCCAGTCATCAATGAGGTGAGGCAACAATGATAAAGCATCTGAATTTCTCAATCTCCCATCATTCTCGTACAATGTGAAGGCACGCCTACGCTCCTCTCGGCTTTCTCAACCACCAACTCTATCGCGCTGGTAGTCGTTGTCCTTGGTAGTGTTTACTACCGATGCCGCCGAAGACGAAGGACGATAATTGACCTCGACGCACACTCCGTTTCTCCATACACTACCCTTCCGATAAGACAAGCCAGCCAGCGATTGCGTCTACGGCGTAGGCGATTGTAGGCCTTATACGTCTTCCATTTGGAATGTCAATTACATCGGACTACATGTAATATTCGAAATTGGGGTCAATAGAACGAATACATATCCAGTATTTTCTCAAACCCACAAGGTCGCGAATCCTCAGCACGAATCCCGTGATACGGGTGTGGTGTGAATTCACCCCGATGCCTCGGGTCCTGCTCGCCATTCGAATGGCAATGTGTTTAATGCCATTTTTTGCACATGTCTTCTCCAGGCGAATACTCCCAGCCCACTCCCAACCCCTTGTCCTCTCCTTTCCATGGTCCGCGTTAACGCCACCGACAAGCGCATCGCGTATTCTGGGCCGTGGTTCAGAGGCGAGCAAAACACAATGGCGACCGTCTCCGTGAATTCCGATTTTTTTTTTATGTTCCGAGGTTCGATTTATGTCTAGTTGATCCGTGCTTGCCATATCTTTTTCATGATATCTGACACAGCAATCTCCCTTCAGGTACCAGTATCACGATATATGGCCGGTGGTGGTCAGATACAACAGGGTCTATGAACCTGGTTCTCGATAATGACATTACGGTTATACCGTTTAACGGCACGACCTCTGGCGATGGAGTGTCACCCATGTATCATGTTTATAAGATAGGGGATGGGGAGTACCAGCTTCGAGGGAATCTGAACATAACGGGTACGGTTTTCGAGATTGGCTACTTCGAGTGCGTGATGTCCTTGCTCCACTACGTCTCAAAAACTGTGTGCTAACAACCTCGCCACTTCAAGGATTGAAAATTCGTCTAGAGATCCCCTTGATCTTCTTAGTGCTGGGTCAACTGCGCAGAACGTGCCCGCACAGGCGGTCACTGTGGACGATTCTAACCTAGAAATTATTAAGTACACCGACCTGTGGGGGCATCTTTCAGACGGTGTTGCCTTCTACAACAGAAGTTACTCGTATACACACACTCGCGGTTGTTCGTTGAGTTATGCCTTTGATGGAGTCGCAATATGGTATGATTACCTATCTTATACCATTCAATGACCAACTTGTTCCGTAGGTTCTATAGTGAAATTGGCCCAGAATGGGGCTTCTTCAACCTCTCGATTGACGGCTCGACACCGCAGCGATTGGCTGCCAAACACAATTTGCGTCTGTCTCAGCGATTAATTTGGTCAAATACAAGCCTTGGTCCTGGCAGGCACAATATCACCCTCACGCACGACGACATCGGCTTCAGCTTCGCTGGCCTGGACTTCTTTCGGTTAGTCATTAATAATGTGAGGCGATAAAGAGAAAACGTCTGACTTTCGCTATTTCCATCACTTTCCTCTATTGTCTTTCAGTGTCCTGCCCGAAGAAGACAGCACGTTTACGCTCTCCGAGGCAAGCAGCTGGTCTACACTCTTCTCGACTTTCTCAACCACGAGCTCTAGAGAGTCAGCCGCGAATGTGCAACCAATCCTTCCACCAATAGAGTGCCGTTAGCCGTCGGTTTGACGCTCGGTCTTCTCGCGCTTGTAGTCGGCGTTATTGGTAGTGCTTGCTACCTATATCGTCGGAGAGGAAGGATGCAGGTTGACCTCGACGCGCGCCCCGTTTCTCCATACACTGTCCCTCCGATGAGACAAGCCGAGCTGGTATTACCACAAAACGGCAAGCGCCCCCCTCAACCACCTCAGCCGTCTGGCATACCCGTGGACACGGGCGACCCACTCATGCCTTCGATTACAACTGAGTTAGGACCGCCCCCCAGTTATGAGAGCCCTAGGTACTATTAAACATATACTCAGACGATGTTAGAGGACAAGCGTTGGAGAGTGGGCGAGGCGCAATAAGTATGAGAGTAGATGTTCCTTCTGTAGAACAAGAGCAGAAGCTCAGAAGAGGGGTCTCGTCGTCGTCTGCCAACACTTCCTTCGGTCTTGGGTGGGCCCCGCGGTCTGGGCCCCGCGGTCCCACGACCCCACACTCTACTGTCTACGACCTTGCGGTGATGGTGATGCTGCTTCTTGGGTCGCTGCTGCCGCTGACACCTTTACGTGCGTCCCAGCCTATTCCCCTGCGCCAAGGTGGAGTTCACGTTGGAGTCCACGTGTCAATAACGAATGATGTACGATGTACGAGTATGGAGTATGGGGGATCCGCTGAGACATCTCAGTCCACTACAGACACTCGCGGTTACCCGGCCCACTGCTGACCATACACCCACACTCCCACCGAAGAAGAGCTCGCTTGCCATTTAGTCCCAAGCGTGAGTAAGATAACGACTTTGACATACGGAATACTGGACCAACACTGAAAATCGCTCGATCACCTTATCTAATCGGACGTTTTTGTACAACGATCCACTTGCCTTGGGTGCCCAAGTTTGAGCGAAATGACTTGCTCTAATTGACAACAACCTTTCATTTGGAGATGCCGTCAGTAACACGGGACTCATTCACTGGTGCAGAATGGAAGCAGCTGACGTTCACCTACGGTGATGATATTTCCAAATAGGATGTACGATGCAACAGACTCAACAGGACTAGCCTCGGAAACTAGGCTCCCTTCACATTTCACATGGGCAATGCGGAGATATGCCAGCTCGCCGCAGGTGTCGAGTCGAGTAGGCAAATCGACTAGGTACTCAGTCTAGTCTGCTACTACTCGTCATGTAGTTTGGTTACCTAATTGAATATGGCGAATGAGATACAGACACTTTCACCCCACAGAGGAATTTCGACAGGTTGTCGGGAGCAAGTAGAAACACTTTATTTAGATTGCAGATTTCAGGTATTTTTGATATTGTCTCAAGGTTCAGATCGAGGCGTAAGATAGGGATGTCGAGGGCGAGCGGTGAGACATAGAAGGTTAAGTGCGTCAATGTCTAAAACACGCAGCACACTAGGAGAATGTCCTAGGGTGTTGTGGTGGTTGTATGTGCGTTCCCAGCAAGTGGAAGGAGATTAAACCGCATCCGTGAGTCTGAGGCTTCTCCATAACTGTGCTGGTAAACAGTTTTGAATACCACAAAGGACTACCTATAACACGACAGCGGTGTAAACCAGTGGACCTGAGCAAGTCCTTAGATTATTTTGAAAGCGGTATCCAATAAGAGCTACTCTCCTCCTCCATCGACACTCCAGGTACGACAACGTCCTCCACAACCGCCTCGTATCCCCATCCACTCCTGACCCTCATCGACTAGGATCCGCAAAACTAAACTTGCAAACGAAAGTGCAGGAGAGAGCATTTGCTCACTTGCGCTTCTTCGTCGTCTTCTCCGTGGTAGCTGTAGTAGTGGTGGTCCCAGCCTTCGCGGGAGTGCTACTGCCCGCAGCGGCGACTGGGGCCTTGTCTTCGGTGGCAGGTTTCGAGTCGGCAGTTGCAGCGTCGGTCTTCTTGCTCGACTGTGGGAATTGAAGAAATCAGTACTACTTCGACACAAGCCAAGGGAGAAACAAACCTTCGTGACTGGCTGTTGGGCAGCGCCAACAACGCCGAAGAGCGCGCCGAGCATACCAAAGAGGGTGAGGATGGCGACGGCGACGGCGCCAGCAGTTTCAGGCTTAGATTTGACGGCAAGGACGGGATCAATCTTGGCCAGCTCGACGAACTCGAGGATTGCCTTGCGGATGAACGCAATCGGGGCTCCGGTGAGGGTGGGCTCAGGAACGTCTCCTTCCTGCTCGAATTCCTCTTGCTTCTTCGCATCTGCGGCCTTCTCAACCTTGCTCTTGACGTGGAAGGTCTCTTGAGCAAGGGCTTTGGCGTCCGCAGCGGAGTGACCGACGTAAATGTTGCTGAAGAGGATATCCTCGGTCATCGTCCAGAGTTCGATACCGACACCGCCGATCTTATGAAGGGATTGAACGGGAGTCTTGTCCTCAAAGTAGCCAGGGTTGGGGATCTTGCGGGGGGCCCAGACACCCTTGTACGCTGGGTTGTCAACGAGAGGAGCGTACCATTTGCCCTTGTATTCAGGGTTGGGCTTGGTGGGGCTAAAATCGATACAAAAGTCAGCGAACAGTCCGAAAAGGGCTACGTGGGACAGCGTACCGTGTCCAAGGACCACATCCAGAGGCCGCTTCGCACTTGGGGTTCTTTACGGTTGGCGGAATCCAGTCACCATCCTCTTCGTCATCCCATTCCTCGGGCTTCTCAGCCTCGGGGTCGGGAACGAACTCAGGTTCATCCTCAAGCCAGTCATCAGGTTTAACGGCATCCTCATCAGGGATAGAGTAAGGGGCATCTTCGTCCCAGTCGGCTGGCTTCTTGGCGTCAGGATCGGGAATCTTGGCGTCGTCGACCCAGTCGGCGGGTTTCTTGTCCTCAGAATCGTCGATTTCGGCGGGAGGGTTGACGGGAGGATCGAAATTCTCAAGAAGAGAGCCACTTGAGACCTCCTTGTCATCAACGAGGACTTGGAAGGTTTGGTCGGGGTTGACGATGAGGGTATAGAGCATAGTGTTCTGGTCAATGGATGGCATGGGTGCTGGCTTGAGATGCTTCTCCTCATATTCGCCGGTTTTGGGGTTCTTATGGCGGAAGATAAAGTGCAACTACAAATGGACCAGGTCAATAACTCCAATCTGTGGTCAAGGAAAGCTGGGAAAACACACCTTGGTGCCTGGGCAGGTGAGATCGGGGCCGAACATGACCACCCATGGTGTGTGGTCGCTGAACTCTTTGCCGCTCGTCTGGAAGCCGTCTTCAAGCAGCTTGAGGTAGCCACCACCGCAATTACCACCCTTTTGGTATTTGACCTCGTACTGGATTACGAGGGGCTTCTTGGAAAAGTCAACAGGTTGTGGGAAAGGGGCAGAAATGCCGTGGTGGGCAGCTTTGGTTTTCGCGACGAGACCCTTCTCGCCAGTCAAGGCCACATTCGATGATGGTTCTTCGACCTCCCACTGGCCGACGTATGCGAATGTCTCGCCGCCGACGGGGGTCTTCTTAGTTGCTTCTGAGGCAGTCCAGCGTTCTGACCAGTCTTCGGTGAACTGTTCCAAGAATGGGGCTTGAATCTTCGAGGGCTGAAAAAAAGGGGAGTGTAAGCATATAAACAGACATTCGTAGTGCTTGAGAGGGTCTCACTGTGAAAGGGTGAACGAGCGACGTGGCTTCGTCTGTGGAAGATGTAGAGGGGTCGGTGTGATCGACACCCTCGTGGGCAGCAGCAGACGTGATAGCGAGAGCAAGCAGCGCAGAGGCAGCGAGCGGGCGCATGGCGGATGGCGGGCTGGTGGGGGAAGTGGATGAGACCAAGTATTGTAACGTGGCAGACACAGACCCAAACAAACACAAATACCCACTCGTCACTCCTAGTTCGTCGATATTCGATATATCGAATTTTACCGCCAGAGCTCATGCAGGCCGAAATCGGGGAAAGGTGACCAACGTACACCCCCCGCTGCCCGCTGCGAAAATACGACTGAGCTGATGAGGCAGTATTTGTCATTCATATTCGGTGCTTTACAGGGAGCAAGTGTTATTTCATACATTTGGAAGACAAACGGGTCCGTGCTGGGCAAGCTGAGCAACGATATCTCAGCACCTTACCCATGACTCCCCTAAAACTCATCCACACTTCCCGCTTCAGAGCAAATACAGCTCTTAGTTCTCCAGCCAGGAAGGAGCTACGAAGCAGAAGAAGTAAGCGTGATGAATGTCGATGCTCTCATTGGCCCATGAGGACCGTGTGCATCATGCCCCTGAACATACAAATTCTCTCCACACTACTCAAGGTACCTGATAACGTTACAATTTTCTATACTAATGACCTGTTCTGCTTCTAGTCAAGGAGAGCCTAAGGAACGAGACTCTCCTCTGTCCAACCTCCATCAACCTTGAAGTATTTTGTCCTCAAATACGGGACCGCTGCAAGCTCAAGCACATCTACCTCTCTAGGTTCAAGCAAGAGCACCGCAAAATTCTTCAGGGCCTCGTCCACCTGCTCTTTTTCCTTATCGTTTGCCGCCTCGGCTCTCGAGGGCAGTTCGTTAGGCCACTTCTTCGCATCTTCTGGGTTCTCAAGCTTTGATCCCGGTACAGGGCGGCAGAATGACGCGCGCAAGAAGCGAGGGAGCGCATCGTACGCCTTGAGTCGTTCTTGTTCCCATTCGACGTTCGGGCCCAGCTTCCAGGCAGGGAATTCGGTCCATGAAGGGTGGGAGGGATGAGGAAGGAGGTATGCGGTACACGTGAGGCGGAACTGTAAGTTCGATTTCGGGAGCCACCACGCGACCTCGATGGATTCGGGTCGGGACAAGATCTGACCAGCCTTGGGCGTGCGAATGTCTGTGCTGGTCTGGAGGAGGATGACAGATTCGCTTAAAGGCGACATGAATGTCCTGTGTACGACAGTGCGAGTGCGAGGGATGGGAGTGCCGTCTTCTGTGGCTTCAATCGTAGACAATGAATAGATGGCTGGTAGACGCAAATTAGTACTCGGCGATGGGATACTCAAGTGCATTAGCAGCACCCTTGTCTTCTTTCTCGAGCGCAACATCCAGTTGTTCCTTCCACTGGGGTACTCCGGTGCTCTTCGTTGCGGACATTGCACGAATATGTCCGAGCGTAACACGTAGACGTGAAACAGCGTCAATCGTGGATTTTCCTTTAAAAGCGATCCTTGGAGGCCGAGTCTAAGAGGTGATCGTTTGCCCCACCCCACCTACACTGTCATCACCACCAAAATTGTCGCTTATCCCAAACCGCGCTTAAAGTAATCCAGTGGTTGAAGCGTACTATCCCATTGACATGAAACGTATCCATCGTATATGTACTTGCGATGAAAAGCAAGGCAGAAAGCTCAGTTAATACACGACGAAAGCACGAATAGGACACGAAGCGGAAACGACTGATACCCGAAGATAAGGGAAGGTCAAACTGGCATCTTGAACCATAACACGTCCTCATCAGACCACTTGAATACGGGGAGGGGGTGCGCCTCTGTATTGAACACAATCTCGTCGAGGGGCCATGGGTCCTCATCGAGGAATAACAGGTAGTAGTACTTGAGTGTTTCAGCTGTGCGCAGGTGTATCAGTGGGAAGAAAATGAAGGATGGCGGGTGGACACACCGAGATGATAGCTGCACAGGGGAAAGAAAGTGCTCGCTTGATCAGTATCGTTCATAAAGTCACCAGGGGTCCAATTCTTACCTGGGCATGTCGTCTATCACGCCGTGCGTGCCGTTACGGACGTCCTTGATCGAGGCCATCCCGCCTCCTGGTACAGTACTGTACCTTCGCACATTTTCGAACATCTCCCACCCTCGTTCTCGCCATACCGAGTTTCCAGTGGTCCTCCACATAAGGTACACCGACTCAATAGTCTGTCCGCAGTTTTCAATTCCGGTATCCAAATCGCATTTTGGGCGAACGAGACACTCACCTCTGGTCGCATTAAGTATAGGGGTGTCTGGTATTCATAATCCAACGGCAAGTCGAGCCTCCCGCGGCGAGGCAGAGAGAGGTGATGCACTCCCTTGAGTTTGCCCTTTGGCTTACCCTTGGCGATCCACTCACTCATGTGGTTGACCCACCGGCCGCTCTCCCACTTGTCGGAACCAGATTCGTCGGAGCCATACGGCTGGAAGACTACCTGGTCTGGACCGACGCCCGTCGCCTGGTCCGCGTAGAGCACCCAACAGGTGTGTGC
>Ga0307515_10022838_pt1 | contig 11006 bp, 10 predicted proteins | sample 17_EM_MG_FD_194513 | JGI IMG/M metagenome (GOLD analysis project Ga0307515, IMG submission 194513) | Populus trichocarpa ectomycorrhiza microbial communities from riparian zone in the Pacific Northwest, United States - 17_EM | ecosystem: Host-associated > Plants > Roots > Unclassified | place...
CATCAGTAGGGACCTTACATGGATGTCTTGTCACCAGGACATCACCCAAGATAACTGAACTTTCTCCTCCAGGTGCTGATTGGATAGGGTGAGAGGATCTAACTTGAATTTCCCCTTCCTTGAGTATACCAAGTGGGTCTATATGGTTGTTTGGTTGGTAATGATACCAGAATTCAAGTAAGATCAAACTCACCAGGAACAACAAAGGCAGAGCAAGATTCAGCCACAGGCATCTTGGGCTTGCTAATGGAGAACCTATTGAGGGCAGAGTTTATAACCTGCCTGAGCTTCTCTTGAAGGATCCACTCAGTTAGGGGATGAAACCCTGCCTCAATCAACACCAGGACAGTCTCTTCAAGACTGGATGGCTGTCCACTGGTGTAGTCTGGCCACCATGCAGTAGATCTTGGAAGGTTATCTACCAGTGGCTCAGTACCCTCATCCCCTTCCTCCTGTCTGTGATCCCAGACATAACCCTTGGCTCTAGCATGGGAGATGTTGAGCCGAGCAAGTTTGGCTCCAGTGACAGCTCCAGCTCTGTTGACATTCCTGTGGAGTGTTTGCATAGATCTGCAAGATGTGGTGTCAAGGGGAAGGAGATCCTCAGGCCAGCTAAACAAATCATCAAGGATACCACCAACTCCCAGCTGAAGTAGCCTTGAGAATACATCAAATGGCACTCCATTCTCTGCAAAGTTAACAATTGTCTCATATGAGAGACGTGCAGGGGTGGTGAGGTGGGATGTCCGAAGAACATCAATAGTCAGGTGAGCAGGATCATACAGCTCAGGATATTTAATCTTGGTTTGGGAGTCCCGGAGATATACTTCAGGTGTTGGGAGTATATTCCTGGATAAATCTGGGTGGAGAAGTAATAACCCCTTCACTGCAGTGAGAATATGTAACAGTACTATAGGCAAAACATACCTTGGCACCTGCAATACGACACTGTACAGCAGTTGGGACACTATCTAGCCCCAATACCTCCTTGATGGAGTGTAAAGCAGCCAAGTTTGCAAAGCCACAACCATCAGTCATGATTTTTGCACCAGGCACTTTTCCTGGGCCAACAAAGGAAGGGGAGACTAGCAAAGAAGTCAGGTAGTATTACCCTGAATAGAATCTAATCTCACTCTCATCCTGAATGTGGTGCACATTCTCTGGATTGAGGATGACACCTGGAATAGATGTAGATTGTCCAAGTTGGAATCGACTAGTCCACTTAGTCATTGACTGCAGTGAGCATTAGGATGGGAGTGAGAGCTTAGCAATAAGTAGAAGTCACCTGGTTCTGGTTGTGCTCCAAGGGGTTATGCCATTTGATGAAATCAAGAAAGGAGAATGCCTGGGGGAAGGAATCCTTCAAAAGCCACTGCCTCATCCTCTCAGTATCAGGGGAGACCTCATTTGTCTGGACATAGAAGACATTTGAGTCCCTTGTGGAGTAAGCCCGAAAGACCCCCCCAGCAATGATGATTGGCCGCTGGACATAACCAAGGAGACCATCTGGCTGCTTCTTCAACTTTTCCAGCACTTCCTTTGAGAATGTGAGTTTCACAAAGGAACCTGAACCAAATCTCCGACCAAATCTTGTTGAAGGACACTGCTGGGGTTGTTGCTGTTGAAGGTCAAGTGATTCTGTGACCTTGACAATAAATTCCACACGGCCACCAAATGTCAGAGGGCTGGCAGAATTATTGTCAGGCAATGACTCCTCAAAATCAAGGTATTCCCATGGAGACTTGCATCTATTAGCCCAGGTAATATAAGATTCAGCCCAAACCCCCTCACCTGTGCATCACGCTCAGCCTTCCCCAGATCAATAATGGAGCTCTCCTCCAACCTGGTCTCAAGAATGATATCCTTCACATTAGGACCAACCATTGCATTCTTCCCCAAAAGATTGCGGCATGCTTTTGGGGTGATGCCTTGATTGTTGTTTAGGCGGTGGATCCGGACCATTTCCCACAACACACCCCAGGTGTAGCCGTGCCTATCAACCATTGTTTTACTGAAACATGTGGGGTACACCCTCAACTTACTGCAAGATTGATTTCCAGCCTTCAGGGACCTATACTCGCATTCAACACATGAGGGTAAACAAAGTATGGCCGGACTGACGGTAAGATAGTGGGGGAGGCTGTCCCCATCACTCCCAGCCACAAAAGGCTGGACACTACGTGCAAAATCCGATGGGGAATTGTCCCGCTTCCTCTTGAATGACGTCCGGTACCCTGTGCTGGGGCCAGCAGATGTCCCAACCACCGTTTGAGAGGACGCAATGCTTTGCAGTGTTTGATCGTCACCAGGCGGAGGCGTCTGGTTCTCGAGGCCATCTAGATCTACAAACGTGTGAACATCAACCAGGGATCTGACGGATATCGCATACGCACCTCCGAGCGCCTCGAATGCTATCGGGGTTCCGAAATCCCATTCGGCGGACGACTCCGACGCGACCTGTGTAGATCACGTCAGGGTGCGATCAAACGGGCGAGACAGGGCACGCACCGATTTACCCATTTCTGTGCCCGCCCAAGAAGAGTATCCAAGAAGGCCGTGATGGGAGTAGACGGCGGACAAGAGAGTAGACGGCAGGCAAGAGAGTAGACGGCGCGCAAGAGAGCTGGCGAAATGAGACCTAATGAGACACGATCGTGCCAATTGTCGGCGGACGAAAAGTCACCGATCTTATTGAATGATCCGACACACCTCAGTTTTTGTCTCCGTATGGCCTTCCCACTTGGTCGCTCCGCCATGACATGTCCTCCGCACCGACTACCCACACACTCGAGACGCGCCTCGACGTCTTCAACCCAGTCGAGACTGAAACCGACGCAAAGGAGTGGTCGCAATTTGAGCTTACGATACCAGCAGCTTGAATCCCCTGTTCGCAGCACTGCTCAAAAGGTCGCACTCCTGGAGATGGCAGATAGCTCTCGCCTATTCAAACAGCGTGTTCCTCTTCCAGTCGCCAGCAAGTCTCAGCTTCCATGCAAGAAGGTGGAGATTTTTCATGGGCTGGTTGTTCCCCAAGAGCCGAAACCTCCCGAGCCTGACGGTGAGTCCCCCATGGTTACATTCGGCTTGAACATGGTCTTGAAGTGCCTTGTGACCAGAATGTTGTATGTCCGGATGTGCCATCTGCGTTTACGATCTCTACGAGGACTCTCTTTTGACATACAACGCGTCACTTGCTTCACTTCGGACGCGACTGAAATCGATGGGGATTCCGCAGTTGGAGTGGCCTTCACGCATCAAGTCTTCACCAAATTCTCCGGCCGCTCAACGACCTTCCAACCCAAGTCTTGACGCGTTTGAAGCGATGGAAAAGGTGTTGAAAGCGAAACAACAAGGTCGCGTTGAAGGAGGTAGTTGACATATTTTCGTGTCTGTGAGAGTTTGTTCCAAACACTGAATGCGGATATCAGATGAGTCACTTCCGAAAATTCACCCGTCCCAATTTCAGTTTATCCCGATGTTGTATGAAGGGATAAGATGGGTTGTCTTCAGCAACCGGTGACGATCCCTTCCCTTCTGGTTCTCTCCCAGGATCCTTTGTACCGCCTATCCCGCTGTTTTCTATCCATTCGACGCAATCGCATTCACTCGCACCTTTCCATGATTTCAGTCACGTGACGAGTATCATCAATGTACTAAGATAAGCCGTCTCGGACCTTGAGCCCATGACATTCATGGTCGGCATTCTAACTCAACAACTTGACCATCAAGATGAGCCTCACCGGTCCTGAACTCAATTACAGACTTGACAGGCGTCCGCATCTCGCCGGAAGGTCGCTGTTCCCAAAAGTTCGCCCCTCTCACCTCCCACCATGACCGACTCAGGGGTCGGTGAAGAGGCCCTCTTGCTCTCCCCAGTGGAAGACCCCATTGTGATTACCTCCGAAGAGGTCGCCACTCCTCTACCAAGGCTACAGATCGGGATCTTGTCGTTAGTCCTATTAGCGGAGGCGGTATCTTCGCAATGCATATATCCGTTTATTAACCAGGTAACGCATTATTCTGACTGTGCTCCGTTGCACGCCTAATGAATTTTCAGCTCATCAGCGAACTGGGCATCACAGGTGGCGACGAGAAGAAAGTGGGGTATTTTGTGGGTAAGCAAGAGTGACCTCGCGCTACCCATGCTATCGACGCTGAGTCATACTTCCAGGAATTATTGTGAGCGCCCTCCACCCCCTGGTTGGGTGTGTTCAAACCCTCCCAGGAATCCTCGTTCTTCTTCGCAGATGCTTCGTGCACCTTCATGTGGAGCCGGCTTTCAGATCATATTGGTCGAAAACCGGTGCTGATGACGGCAAGTAGCCGGAAGATTGAAGTCTTCGTTCACGATACGAAACATTACACTCTAGGGTATGGTCGGTCTTATGATATCCATGACCAGTTTTGGTCTCTCCAAGACTTTCACCGGCCTCGTAGTGAGGTACTCGAGATGCCTTCGCAAATCAATCGTAGCTGATCTCTATGACAGCCGATCCATCACAGGATTCCTTAGCGGGAACATAGGGGTCGCCAAAAGTATGATGGGAGAATTCACAGATTCCACGAACAGAGCTCAAGTGTCTGGGCTCCTACCTATGTTGTGGGCCGTGGGCGGGGTGATTGGGTACGTGAGCCTATGTCTATAACATGCACAATTCTCACAGGTGTACAACAGCCCCTTTGCTGGCGGGTCACTCTCGAACCCGCACGAAAGATTCCCGGAATTGTTCGGGAATTGGTTCTGGGAAGAATATCCTTATCTCCTGCCATGCACGTTCTCCGCGGTATTCGGTACTTTTTGTTTCTTCCTCACGTGGCTACTCTTGAAAGAGGTCAGAGGGCCCGCACGAGACCTAGTAAAGGAGTCTGATCAACCCCCTTTTAGACTGTGATGAACCATCGCACATTGCAAGGTGGAGGGGCCCTACACCCATACCCCGTACAAGAACCTGTTCCGCCCCTCAGAGCTATCCTAACCGAACCTGTGGTGCTTTCCGTCGCCAGTTACCTCTTGTTTTCCTTCATCGATGCGGGGCTTCGTATCCTTCGACCTCTCTTCTTCGCCACCCCCATCCGCCTGGGCGGGCTGGGTATGTCACCCCCGGCGATTGGGTTGTTCCTTGGAATTTTCGGGTTACTGAACGGCATAATGCAAGGGCTATTCTTTGCGAAAGTTCTTCGACGTACTGGGTTGAAGAGACTCATCGTCACGAGTCTACTCTGTTTCGTCCCTTTGTTCGCCACGTTCCCTGTTATAAACCATTTCGCGCTGGAGTGGGGGTACTCGCCGGCCGTCCGGGCTTTGGTCGTGTTCCAGCTCATGATCCATTGCGTTACTGATCTGGGTTTCGGTAGGTGTTCGTTGCAGAATTTACGTCAACAAAATTCACATTGTTCATACTAATCCAGGTTGCGTGTTCCTATACGTTACTTCCTCTGTGGACAATCCGCGAGCACTCGGGAGCGTGAATGGCATTGGACAAACCGCTGCCTCACTCGTCCGAATGGCGAGCCCAGCGATGGCGGCGCCTCTCTTTGTGTATACACTAGAGAATGATTGGCTAAGCGGACTCGGGGTTTACGTCGTCTTCATCACGATATCCTTATGCGGCTTGCCTCTGGTATACAAGCTTCCGGAGAAAACATGGGAACACAAGTGACAAACACCCGGAGTGCCTGACTAACTGTTTGGCGTCCAAATTCGCTGGATTCTTGTTACTCTTCTTCGTCATGTATTATCGAATAGACCCCCGGTGACCGGGCCTACCCCGGACCCGTGTGCTGCCTTGCAAGCAGTACTCGAGATATTTGTGTACGGGGTTGAGGGCGAAATATCCGAGGACGTGGCGCGCAGGTCGGTGACCAACGAAAAATTCTCTCAGAGTCAAAACCTACTTCGAAAAGCTTGTTTGGAGGAAGTCCTGTTCCCCGCTGGTTGGGGTAGTTCCATCACCTCCGCACATTCAAGCGCACCCCACTGGACACTTGACCCAACATCGCTGCTGATTTGCGCGCGGAAGGAGACAAAAAAAAACTTCGTGAACGCGAAGTTCTGATGCCCGGGATACGACCGAGTTGAAGTGTATCCGGCCCAACTTTCAGGTCCCTCCCGAGCGAGGCTGCTTGTTCATTCGATCGAGCGAAATCTGTACAAAGGGATGAGGCATCGGAGCTACTCGTGCGCATGATTGGTTGACGCTTCCCTGTATTCTGTAGGAAACGGTTGGAAGGCTCCGTCGGAGAGGACGTATAGAGTACTGGGGGCGTTGAGAGGTCGCCCCGAAAGATTTCAAAACAAAAGGAGAACACTTACATATATGAGGGGTATATCAAATACATCCGGTCGAGCGAGGCGATGAAACCAATTGCAATCCAGAAAAAAGTTCGGAGGCGAGTTGAGCTCACGAGTTCGTTCTTGTCAAAACTCGAATTTCTGCTATTTGAGGTGACCTTCGGTAGTGAACGACGCCTCCGTACGATATACGTCTCCAAATGTGATAGGCCGGTGTAAAAGAGTTGGTGGATTGAATGTATGGGAACCCCACGTGGGATCTAATTAAGTCCGTTGTCGCTAATGATGCAGATGATCGATGATCGCTCCCAATACCACCATCACTCAGTAGTACTCAGGACGTACCGACCACATCTGCTAAGTACGCCGTTTTTCTTGTCCTTCGCACATCTTCCACGGAAATTTTTTTTCCTCAACACATCTTCAGGCACGAGCTCAGTACCAAAGGTCATCACATGAGTATATGGTTAACTTTTGGTTGCCGGTCTCTACTCGTTATAATATGATATCGCTTGCTGCTACTTGCCCCGGATTCGTCGATCGTGTCCTGCGCCCAGCTCCCACCGCTCAGCGCTCACGTCTCGTTATCGCTCTCGGCAACTAGCCCTTCTCCTGGGCTATAAAATAGTTTTATCTTTTTTCACCGACCCTCATCCATACCACCATGCCTACGGACCCCGAACGCCAACCGCTGCTCTCCACACGACCTAAGGACGACTCCACGGACCAGAATGGTCAACTAAAACAAGGTATTGTCCCGCGGACGGTGGTCGTGCGAATACCCATGCTGAGCTGTACGTGCCAGTCGCACCCAACCCCCTCACCGGCGAGACATTCGATAATGTTCCTACACACAAACGGAAGCTTGGTGGGTTGCGGATCTATTTCGATCCAATCAGCCATCTCATCGCAATGCTTGCTATCTAGGCTTAACCAGTGCCATTTTTCTCATCTTTAACCAGTTGATTGGTACCGGGTCAGCCTCTATCTGAATCTCTCTTCCGGTATTTTTCGCGGGTGTTGACGTTGATCTACGTATGGACAGGATCTTTGCCACTCCGAGCGTCATCTTGAGGTCTGCCGGAAGCGTCGGCATGGCATTGACCATGTGGTTGATAGGTGCTATCATCGCCACCGCCGGTTCCGCCGTGTACTTGGAATATGGAACCGTGAGTGTTATGAACTCTATGAGCGTTGATATATACCAAAGTGGAATTACAGGCGCTACCCCGGAACGGAGGAGAGAAGAACTACCTCGAGTACGTCTACAAACATCCCAGGTTTATGGCAACTTGTGTTTATGCCATGTATGGGTTGTTGATTGTGAGCCATCTTCTGCATTATCTCTTCAGCTTTCTCACCAGCCGTTAGGGATGGGGATCTGCTAATCCGCTCATCTTTGGTGAATGTACGCATTCCAGCCCCTTCGTAACACCCCGTGCTGATTCTTCTCAGATCTCCTCCACGCACTGGGCGTGGAGGCAACTACGTACAATGTCCGCGGGATCGCTTTCGCATGTTTGACCGCGTCCTCCATCACCCACAGTTGTTTCATGACTGCGGGTCTCCGACTCCAGAACACGCTTGGTTTTTTCAAGCTCTTCATCTTGACATCAATTGTCATCATCGGAATGGCACACTTGGCCGGAGTTCCGGGTTTCGAACTCAAAGGAGACGTTGAAGTTCCTGACAACCTGCGGTGGTCGAAACTGTGGGAGGGTAGTGGGAACGGCGCGACTGCGTTCGTAACGGGCCTTTACAGCGTGATCTGGTGGGTACTTTGTCTCTCCCACCATCTGTCACCGTCTGTGCTCCTGTGATGCTGAGGTGGGAGAAATCTCAGGTCTTTTATAGGTTACAGTCAGGCGAACTACGCTCTCTCCGAAATCAGCGACCCCGTACGTACGCTCAAGCGTGCCAGCCCGATTGCCATGACCTTCATCACTGTCACGTACCTGTTGACCAACGTCGCCTACTTTGGTGTGGTGTCGAAGAATGACATCCTGTACAGCGGCCGGGTTACTGCGTGAGTCCGGGCTCTGTTATGGTACATGTCAAGGTTTGGAGGGATACTTATGCGTTCCCAGCGCGCTCTTCTTCCGGAATATCTTCGGTCAAGGCACAGAAAGGGTATGTACGTTTCTCTGTTTACGACTCCTTGCCCTGGATGTGGACAACGCAATGCATAGGTACTCAGCCTCGTGATCGCGGTGTCCACTTGGGGGAACAACTTGGCCGCCGTGTTTACTCATGGAAGGCTCATCCAAGAACTTGGTCGTGAGGGAATTCTTCCGTGGTCGTCATTTTTTTCAAGCGATTGGCCACTCCACACCCCAATGGCTGGATTTTTCGTTCAATGGGTCATCAGTTCGGCGTATATCTTGCTTCCCCCTCCGGGGGATGCATACCTTTTCATCCTGACTCGTACGTGAACCCTTTTGATTCCTGCCCTAAGGCCGACAGCTTTATTCACACAAATTTATCAACGACCCCCCGTCCAGTGACATCATATCCCTTCTCTTTGATCAATACGTTTGTCGCTGCGGGGCTTCTGTACCTCCATTTGCGCCCGAAGGAGGTGTCGGGGCCGGGTTGGAACCCACCGTTTCGCGCGTACACGGCTGCGGTCTGGCTTTTCTTCGCATCGAATGTGTTCTTGATCACCGTTCCATTTATCCCACCTGCCCCTGGCTACGAAGTCTTCGAGCACATACCATATTACGTGAGTGAGCTCGATGACCCTACGATTAGAATTTGAGTTCCTCGAGAACCCGACAGCTGATCGACTCCCCTCCTATAGTTGCATTGCCTCGTGGCACTGGGGATTGGGTTTTTAGGCGTTGTGTATTGGTATGTGAAAGTGGTTTATCTACCCCGCCGAGGAGGATACAGGCTCGAGAAAGAGGAGGTAGAGGAGGATGGAATCAACCGTACAGTCCTTAGACAGATCCCGCTGTAATGATAATCCGAGTCGTGAGTCGTCATCGTCACGATTTGGCACCCCCTTTGAGTGTGTGAACGGAGATTGCCGCCAGGATACATAAGCAAGGTTTATCTCTCGAAAATCTTTTCAGATCTCTTCATCCCCCTCTTCTTTACCGCACACCTGACACCAAATGGCTAACGTCTTCGTACGTACTGATACCTTGTCGAATGGGCCCGGCTAGATTTCTCACATCCCAATCCCACGATTCCTATCTCGTGCCCGATAAACACCAGTTTGATATCACCATCGGCAGCGAGGCCCCCCGTCGCATTGTCTTCAAGCTCTACGATGATGTTGTTCCCAAGACCGCCAAAAACTTCCGTGAGCTTGCTACCCGCGGGAAGGGAGACGGATACAAAGGAAGCTCTTTCCACCGTATCATTCCCAAGTTCATGTTGCAGGGTGGTGACTTCACCAAGGGTAAGTCGGGGCCCCCTCTCTCATCTGCGTGGCGGCGGAAGACAGGAGGTCCAATACATCGTTTGATAGGCAACGGAACTGGTGGAAGGTCCATCTACGGCGAAAAATTCGCTGGTAGGTTGCGCGTACATCTGAACGACGATACCTGGTTCTGACCGTCTCCTGAACATGCCCTCCTATCCAGACGAAAACTTCCAGTTGAAACACACCAAGCCTGGTCTCCTCTCCATGGCCAACGCTGGAAAGAACACCAATGGATCCCAGTTCTTTATCACCACCGGTACATTCCCTACTCCGCCCAGATTGTATCCTGGGAAAAACGTTTGATCTTGGCCTCTGATAAACGTTTCCAGTCGTTACATCGTGGCTCGACGGTGCTCACGTCGTCTTCGGTAAGCCGGCTCTCTCCCGAACCGGGCGTTGGAATGGACTGCAACGCTAACCCTCTTCCGTCCGTTTGGGCGTGTAGGCGAGGTCGTTGAAGGTTTTGAGGTTGTCGAACTCGTTGAGAAAGAGGGAACTGCTTCTGGCAAGCCTAAGAAGACGGTCACCATCACTGATTGTGGTGTCATCTAAGTATGGCTGCCGGCTTTAGTGCGCGGGTTAAGTGCCGCAATCGTCTGGAAGGAAAGAAAATCTACGGAAAAGAATGTGTACTATTACCATCCATTTGTTGTTGTGAAAGACCAGTTTGGTGAACGTTGCCGACTTTGACCTTGCGTTGGACAACCACACCGACTACACTTTAGCCGAAGATCCGTACCCGTTTTCTTTTCCAGACGACCGCGGGCGATCTCACCGCGCAGAGCGAAAACTATGTCGAGCGACGGACGCGGATCCGCGACAGCGGCAGGGACGAGGGGTTGGGGTTGAGAGGGTTCCCGCTGGTGTTTTAGCCACCCATGACCGGACCCCGTACTGTGACATGTAAACTGGGTTGGACGTACTTTCGTGCCGTACTTTCGAGAATTCGTCTCGTGGATCTTTCGCACATCGATGGACTCGTGGGATGGTGTAAAGGAAGGTGTATTGTATAAAAGAGCGGACGTGGAAAACCACAAAGTCTGTCTTGGTGATAAAAGAGTTCAATAGGATAGACGGGAAGAAAAAGAGCTAATATGTCCGTTTGTATAAAGAGTTTGTCCTGTTCCAAAAGGAACGTTCAACCCTTGAGCAAATCCACTTCCCGCTCGACAAGGGGGGTGAGAAATCACGCGGTAATGACACCAACGATGATAGCTGCGAACGCGCCAAGGGCACTCAAGACGTTCTTGGATCCTCCGCTATTATTACTGCTGTTATTATTAG
>Ga0307515_10022839_pt1 | contig 11006 bp, 14 predicted proteins | sample 17_EM_MG_FD_194513 | JGI IMG/M metagenome (GOLD analysis project Ga0307515, IMG submission 194513) | Populus trichocarpa ectomycorrhiza microbial communities from riparian zone in the Pacific Northwest, United States - 17_EM | ecosystem: Host-associated > Plants > Roots > Unclassified | place...
CCTCCTTTGTTTGTATTGTTTGTAAGCTTCATTAATACAAACCAGTAGCTCCGTGGAGTAGGCAAGTTGCCGAACCACGTAAATTGTGTGTGTTTGAGTTCTGGAAATTGCCCAACAGGTTCGACCCTCTATGTGCACGCCTGTCACCCCCGCGGTGCCTTACCTGCTCCTGGGCTTGCAGGATGTCCAGTGGACCGTGGGGAATAGTCGTGGTGCGCGTAAGCTGGCCCGGACACCCCACGTAAATCAAAAAAAAAAAAAATCCCACTTGCCAATGATAAAAATCAAGAAAATTGTTCGGCTAAGAAAATAAAGAGCCTGTCCTTCGATACTGATTCTTCCCTTTCACTCTCTACTCCATCTTGTGGCTCCTAAGTGGACGAGTCACGCTATATTCTGCTCTTTTGGAAGATATATTCTCCCACTGTCTTACCCCACTACTCTCCCCTGCTTATAAGGAGCTCCCTCAGTGATGCCTTCACCATACCATCCCTTTACTTCCAATTCATCTTCCTCCCCACTTAACAGACCATCTTTTCCCTTTTTTCTCTTTTGTGGAGTTCAAGCATGTCAGGGTTCTGAACTAGTTCCTCGCTTTTTTCCCAGTCAATCCTCCAAAACCTGTCAACACCCTTTACCTCCAGTAGTTTCAGGACTGCACACAATTTTTCACTGATGTCTTCCAATTCTCTCACCTCTTGGACACCTAAGCAAAACAAACTATTCGAAAAGGCCCTGGCTTTACATGACAAGGACACCCCTGACCGCTGGCATAATGTTGCCAAAGCTGTGGGTGGGAAATCTGCAGAGGAAGTGAAGAGGCACTATGAGATTCTCATCAAGGATGTCAGGGAAATTGAGTCTGGCAGAGTTCCATTCCCTAATTACAGGTCAAGTGGAAACGGCAACTAAGGCATTGGTAACCAAGCACGAGGTAATGCTCTCATCACAGCTTGTATTCCTTGTTTCAAGCATCATTGTAATGTTGCTCTTAAGATTAATGTCATATACAAGTATTAAAGCATCATTTAAGCCAGGATACAGGCAACGTAGATTTCTGATCTTTCAGGACAAATTCCATGGGAATGGTCAATCAAATTCTGCACCGTCATTCGCCTAACCATCAAAGTAAATTCTTGGCATTATGGGACCTCGGAATAATCCAAGAAAGTGAGGATGGAAAACTCATAAAGTGTCAGATTTATGTGGTCCATCAACTTTTCCAGCTGATCATTAGGCCAACATCCAGTTCACCTAACTGCTTACCATATATACAATTGAAAAGGCTATGCCTGACCACCATCTGTTCAACTTCTTATTCTGTCTCCAAGCCAAAGATAGCCCACTCGAGATCCAATCCTACATAACATGCAATGTCCTAAGCTTTCTGGTTCAAACAATTCCATTCGAGATCTAAGACTTTGGCCTTTCATTTTTCATTTTCATCAAGGATTCTCTTGCCAAGCAAAACCAGTCGTTTATTCAGATCTTTCAATTCTTTATTATGCATCACACTGTCGTTATTCATGTTCAGTGTTTTTCCAACCTGCCTGGAACTTCTAACTGCTTCATTACCTGAACTATCATTATATATAACCAAACCCATGACTTGGATTTTGAGCTTTCTGTGGTCTAAGATTTCTCACCCCCTACGGTCTTCCTTGCAGGTTCAAAAGGTACCAAAAGCTACAGCAAATTACAAGATGCAGCTTAGAAACTAGTTTTAAGTTGTTGAATACACTACTTGTCCACCACTACTATTTGCAAAAAAAAGTGTTGGAAAAGACACATTGTCCACCAAGTTAATATTTTCCTGTTATTAGTTTATCCTATATGTTGTAACCCTCCTTGTAGAATTAAATCAGTGTAATGAGTTTCCTATATGAGCAAAGTTCATCAGAAAAGTGCAGGAAAGAGCAGAGAACCCCCATTATGCAGGAAATATACTGAAGAAACCCTCCAAGAATTACCATTTACCTCGTGCTCTCTAAACTTTATCTAAAAAATCCAAGAAAATGGACCAGTAAAACATACATAAGCATGGATTTAGCTCAATCATTAATGGCTTCAAATCAAACTGTCACAGCATATAAATATAATGGACGAACAACAATATATTGACAACCAAGCACCAGGACATGGTAACAGGCCAAGTGCCCTATCCTCTTCAGAAGGCCAGCTTAGACTCTCAATACCAATGACTTCAATGCAATCCTTTTTCTTTACTGGATGATTGATTCTCTAAACAAGCATTGCAGAAGAAAATACTAAATAATAAAATTCAATTCAATATTTTCACTAAAGCCAAAGGAGCGAAACAGGATTGCATAAACAGTGCAGTCCCCTCCTCAAGTTAATTGCTAATTCATAACACTGTTGTATAATAACGCAATTGGACATCATAAGATTGCATCGTCGAACACAGTGAGTTAAACAGAAGTACATGAAAAACTGGTAATAAAGAAGGAAAGAAAAGTAACGAAATTAAGAAGACTGAAGAAAATTGAACACCCATTAACGTGATCTTTCGTCCTGGTTCGTGGAGTAACAGAAACATTTTGAAAGTTTTGAACTTTTTTCATTTTTTTGTTATTTTAAAATTTTGAACTCTGAAGAATTCCTATTCTTAAAAAAAAAAAAAACAGGGTTTTGTCCCCCAATTCGATTGGCATATTGTCAGGATTAAATCTGTAAACCATCCCCAATCCCAATATTATTATCGTGCTATAATAAATTAATCACTTCAAAATTTTGTTATCGTGCTATAATAAATTTTGTAAAACTAATTAATTACTCCAAAATTATACAATTTATGAGCCATATAGGTCTGTTTCGCAGTGTAGTTCCGGTTACTTTTTAAAGTATTTTTCGTGCTGAAATATATTAAAATGATATATTTTTTTATTTTTTAAAAATCATTTTTGAAATTAGTGCATCAAAACAATCCAAAATATATAAAAAAAACTAATTTTTAATAAAAAAATAAATTTTTAAAAACACGAGTCACTCGCATTTCCAAACAGGCTAATAATACAATAGTCAATAGCAATTCAATAAGTATTACCCCTGAAAATAATATTATTCAATTCCCGACATTATGAAATGTTAATGGCTTGGTGTCATAACAAAATTATCTTATCATGTTAGAATTTAACTAATTATACATAAGATAATAATAAATGATCAAATATAAATTTGACAAAAAAATATTTTATCATTCTATAAATTTTAAATGAATTGATAGAATATTTTAGGAAATATAATAAAGTATAAACTTATTATTTTATCATTATATAAACTTATTCGGGAAGAAAAAGCAAATGTTTTTAACTTATCTTGTTTAATATAACTTTACATTTTTTTTTAACTAAATTTGTTACAAAGTTAAGTCAAAATTTCTATTAAAGTTATAATTTTTAAGTTTTAATTTATGAATTCTAACTTATATTACATTTTAAAAAATATACATTTTTTGAGTTATTTTTATCAAATATACTTATAATATGAATTATTTTAACATATTTCTCTTACAAGTTTTTTTATAAAAAATAAATTTTAAATTATGACTCAAAATCAAAAGTTATTTTTGACAAGTAATCCTAAACATACCCTTATATATATATATATAAAATGATAAAATTGTAATCTTAATTCATTTTCTGATTTTAAAACAAGATACGACCCTCCTTTTCATCGTTTTGGCACCGCAATCACTAGATTCCTCTCCACGCAGGCATTCCTTAAACCCTCCTCCTTTCCCTAGCAGCAACTAACCAGACGTGTTCCTTTAAACCCTAGCTAACCCTAAAACCCCAAAAGAACCCACATGAACTCTCATCCAATCCATCAAATCAATCCCTAATTCAACTTCTCCCTTTTACTCATGTCCGCTTCCAGATTATCTGTCGCGGCTGTCGCGGCGGCGGCGGCGGCAGTCTCGACGTTTCAAAGCCGTGCGTATGCCGACTCCTCATTTCGCTTCAATCCTTTCTCATCCTCTCCTTCACAGAAACAGCAACAGCAGCAAGAAGAGGATCAAACTGCGAACCCGAAATCCGATGCAAAACCCGAACCTGAAGAAACGAAAGGGGCGGGTTTTGACCCGGAGGCTTTAGAGAGAGGAGCTAAAGCTCTTCGTGAAATCAATAGCTCTCCACACGCTAAACAGGTTTTGATTTTTATCCAATTTCAATTTCAAATTTTTATTCATTGTTTTTAAATTTGGGGAGTTGAAATGATTTTGTTTTTAGTTTAGAGTTAATTAATTTGTTAAATTGAAATTTAGAAACCTTAGACTGTTTTTTTAGTGATTTTTGAATTGCTGAGGTGGGTTTTTATGATGTTTGTGCTTTTTTAGGTGTTTGATGTTATGAGGAAGCAAGAGCAGTCACGATTGGCGGAAGTGGCAGCGGAGAAATCTCATTACGAAGTAATTCAAGCTCAAATTGATATTGTGAGTGATAAATTATCTTGCACGCATGTGTTTTCGATGTTTGCTGTACTTATTGGGTTCCTTTTTAATGTGTCTGTGTTGCAATTTATGTGGTGATGGATTGATGTGTTAAAGGGGATTATGTTTTTTGTCTCTTGGTTTTTGCTTAGATCTAAATACGTCTTTGGTGTTAATTGTTAGCAAGGGTTATTGTTTTGTTGCCAAAAGGGTATGGTATAATGTGGAAATTTGTTGCCAGTTTTGGCTTATGCTGTGAGTTTATGTATTGGCAGGACAGGCAGCGAAAATTGCATGAAGAACAAAGAAATCTGATTCAGCAGCAAGCACAGGCGAAGGCACAAATGTTGCGTTACGAGGATGAATTGGCGAGAAAAAGAATGCAGGTTGGGATAGCCTCTCATTCTTAGTTCAAAGAAAGTTTTGGGATTTCATTTAAAAGTTTCTTGCATTTTCAGTTGATATATGAAAAACATCCTTGCCTGGGAAGTTAATGTCACCGAATTGCTGCGGATCTGACTTGTATGTTCTTGTTTGGGAAAAATCAGTCAAGGACACAAGCAAGTTTAGATAGTGTAGCTCACTCGTTTAAATTTCTTTTATATTTTCTTGAACTAACTGAAATTAACTATTTACTTAAATTCATTTGTTTCGGTCAGTTTGAAATAGTTAGCTAACTTATTACTTGCCAAGCAAGGTACATTTACTATTTGCTTGTTGTCATGTTTGCAGACAGATCATGAAGCTCAGAAGCGACATAATGTTGAATTGGTTAAGATGCAAGAGGAGTCTTCCATACGAAAAGAACAAGCAAGACGGGCTACTGAGGAGCAGATCCAGGCTCAACAACGTCAGACTGAGAAAGAGAGAGCCGAAATAGAACGGGAAACAATACGAGTTAAAGCCATGGCTGAGGCTGAAGGTCGGGCCCATGAGGCGAAATTGACGGAGGAACATAACAGACGAATGCTAGTTGAACGGATAAATGGCGAAAGAGAAAAATGGCTTGCTGCAATTAATACAACCTTCAGTCACATTGAAGGTAAACTGCTGGTTAGCATGTTTCTCAACTAATGGTTGTCTCAGTTACAGGGCTGATCTGATGAAAATGAGTACATACACTGGATGAAAAATGGTTGGTCACGTGTGGAATTAGATACTTGTTCAAAAGTTTACAAAACCACAGATGAATCACAGGGTTTTCCTTACAACAGCTGAAATGGATGTTATATTGTGATATTGCTCTTGCCTCTTGCTTTAGTTTAATGCATTCTTGTAACTTAAAAATCTTGGCATGTTTGTTGGATGGTATTTAATTTTTGGATATAAATTGCTTCTACAGGTGGTTTCAGGACTTTATTAACTGATCGAAATAAGTTGATTATGACTGTTGGAGGAGCTACTGCATTGGCTGCAGGAATTTACACAACTAGGTTTCTATAATGCCTTTTTCTCTGCATCTGCTCTGTTTTCATTCACTTAGTAAGAATATACTCTTGGAAGTTTTTTGCTGTGTTTCTTCTTAAAAAGGCATGATGCTTTGGACTGTGTCCGGAGCTAAGAGCTTCATTTGACACAAGAGTGCTATTTGGGTTTCTTTGGAGGATGCTAATTAAACTCAAGGCATGTTGGAAAGTAGATAGGAATAGGATATATAAAATGATCACAGGAATATCACTTCCTATCACCACACGATCACTCTCCTCTCCAAGTTCATCTCAACATCACCCTCACCACTACCACCCTGCAACATGCCATGATGCTACTCATTTTCCACTTTGTTGCAGGCACTTCTTGAAATGTGTCTCTAAAGCTGAATTTATTTATTGGGGTCTTCTATACATTGATTACTGACATAATTCTGTTAAGGACATGGCTGAATTGATAGGTCAATTCTGTCAGATACTCCATCTAACAATGCCCTGGTTGTCTGTATTGTTTCTACAGAGAAGGTTCTAGAGTTATATGGGGTTATATCAACAGGATATTGGGGCAACCCTCTCTGATCCGAGAATCATCCATGTCTAGATTGCCTTTTTCTAGGGTAATATCTCAAGCGAAAAATAAAGCTATGAAATACAGTACAGCAGCTGGGACAGCATCTCCTTTGGAAAGTAAGAATGGTTTCAGAAACATTATCCTCCATCCATCATTGCATAGGAGAATAGAGCACCTTGCAAGAGCTACGGCAAACACCAAAACTCACCAGGCACCCTTTCGCAATATGATGTTTTATGGACCTCCTGGCACTGGTAAAACTATGGTTGCAAGGGAGATAGCTAGAAAATCGGTATGGCTTTAACTCATTGCTTTCTTCCATTTGCTTTTAGAACCAACAAGTAGTTATTTACTTTTTATAAGTGATCTGTTGGTTTCTGGTCCCCGAACCTTTTGGTGGATGTGTAATCTCCGGGATACTTTAAATTGTCGAGGAACCATTCTTGTGTAGAAACCATATAATTCATACTAACATGTGTTCAGATGCTGAATTGAGTGATTTCTTCATCCATTTGACAGATTGAAACTGGAAAAAGGATATAAAGAACATTCTGAAGTATGCATATTGTGAATAGGATGCTTGGCTCAAATCTACTTGATCATTGGACTTTTTAAATACAAAATAAACCATAAGACATGCTTTGCTAGGATCTTATCACTCTTGGCACTAGTTTCAGGTTTATATTTTCAGGGAGCAGGTCTCTAGGCTTTGAAGCACCTCTGTTTCCTTTTCTGTTCATCGTTTCGTTCTTTTTTTATGTGGCAAACTTCTGTTTCCAAATTTTCTTGTCACTCTTTAATCTCTGATCTTCTTGCACAGGGTTTGGATTATGCCATGATGACAGGAGGAGATGTTGCACCTCTGGGGGCAGAAGCTGTTACTAAAATCCATGAGATATTTGATTGGGCTAAGAAGTCAAAGAAAGGCTTACTGCTTTTCATTGATGAGGCAGATGCTTTCCTAAGCGAGTAAGTTAACCTCATCTTGGTGCATTAAGTTCTAGGTATATTTGCATATTGCAGATTATTTATTGAAATAAAGTGATACTCTTGTTTATAGATGGTGTGTAATCTTGCATGTAGAGATAATGTGATGCATGATAAAGGTTTCGTGGCACTCTGAGTTTGACTTGCACTTGCAATCATTTCACCCTTTTGAAACAATTATCAAAATAATATTTGGTTTTCTAAAGCATGTTGAATTTGCTGAAATAGTTCGGAACAATGCTATTTCTTGTTGTGGGATGCAGAATTTAGATTTTTGCTTTGCCTTTTTGGTTTCAAGTTAATTTTTGGTAATCAGGCTGATAGTGCTATTATTGATCTAACTCAGGCGTAACAGTACACATATGAGTGAAGCTCAGCGAAGTGCTCTAAATGCATTGCTCTTCCGAACTGGGGATCAATCAAGGGACATAGTTCTTGTCCTTGCCACAAACAGGCCAGGTGATCTTGATAGTGCTGTTACTGACCGTATCGACGAAGTGATTGAGTTCCCGCTACCTGGAGAGGAGGAGCGTTTTGAACTGCTCAACCTGTATTTGAGGAACTACCTTTCTAATGAAGGGGACAGTGGGTCCAGTAAGGGATCTTTGTTCAAGAAGAAGACACAAAAAATAACCATAAAAGATATCTCTGAAGATGTGATCCGAGAGGCTGCTAAGAAAACAGAAGGGTTCTCTGGTCGTGAGATAGCGAAACTCATGGCTGGTGTCCAAGCAGCTGTCTATGGACGCCCTGATTGTGATTGTGTATTGGATTCACAGCTATTTAGGGAGATTGTAGATTACAAGGTTGCGGAGCATCACCAGCGGCTAAAACTGGCAGCAGAAGGTGACCACCCAGTTTAGCCGGGGAATACATTCTTCAGAATTTATTTACCTTATTTATCCCAAATATTTAATGGGAATTTTGTTCCTCTAAATCTTTTAATACCCCAGATATTATTTATATCATTTCCCTTGGTCGATACATCAGAATTCTTTCAGAATCTTTTACTGTCTTATTATTTATACTAGTGATTGTTTGCCAAGTAGAAAAACCAAGTCTGAAATGGTTTACATTGTCCAATTCATCTCAAATTAACCTTACCTTGATAATGGTGTTGATTTTTGAGGAGGTAAGAATCACACATTTGAAAGATGTTGGATACTCGAGCAACTAATACTCCCTCGAATGGCTGACTCTCAAGTCTCATCACACATTAGAAAGATGTTTGAGGCTCTTCCTCTTACGATGATAGGTGGCTGAAGATTTAGAGAAAAAATGAACTACAACATAAATAAGAAAGAATGATGGAAGATTACCATCACAAATATTGCCCGGTCGAAAGCACAACAAATAGAAGCCAAAGGTTGATAATTGCACGTGGAGCAAATTCAAAAAACAGCCAACGTCCCAGCTTTTTTTAGACCGTTCATGGAGAGTTCGTTGTCCCCATGCTCCGGGCAGCGAGGACCAGGGATCCCCTTTTACTTTTTTCAAGGAGCAAGACTCACTCGTAGAAAAATCAGTTTGGAGCTTGCGCCCACACCTATGGTCCATCCTACCACAAAAATTGCATGCAAAAAGGCAAATAAAAAATAGATAAAATAACAAAAACCAGGTTGCATAAACGGTGGCCAACTGTAACCTGTCTTAAAGAACACATGGCATCATAGCAGGAAGAATCGTCCCCTACTCACGACACGCACTCCCTTTGCTGCCACGTTTCGACACCAACAGTTTCTCCGTTCCTACCATCCTACTTTAATTAGACCTCCATAATTCACATAAGAATGACCAACAGCACAGTTACATTGTACGATCTTGACTTTTGTGCTTGAATTCCAACTTGGGTTTCGGTAGTTTGTGACATACAAAAGTTTTAAAACACTTCTGTTTTAGAAGAAAAAGAGAAGGAGATATGGAGAAGAGAGTTGCGGTGATTATCATGGTGATGGTGCTATGGATGGAGGTGTCTTTGTGCTGGAGTACTAGTTATTCTACTGAGGATTTGGTGGAGAATACGAAGGAAAGAGTGAATTTGGCAGCGGAAGATGCAAGGATCAAGGCTGAAGAGATGAAGCATGGTGCGGCAGAAACCATGCAAGACGCCGAGGAGAAAGGAAAGGCTTGGACTGGTTCGGCGTATCAAAAGTTCACTGAGTAATCAATCTAACTTTCCCTTCATTTCTTCCTCAATATCTTACATACCATGTTGTATCTCTTTCTAATATCCAACCTTTTCTAACAATTTTAGCAACTCTTGTAAATGCTTTTGTTTTTGTTTTGGATCTAGTATTAATTTTTGAAAGTTGATGTCATTTTTCATGTTGATTGAAATGTAAATAAGGAATTCCATGCTAATTTTCAATAAGATACAAATGGCAATGGAATAGAATTGTTGTGTATGTTTGAACTCTCTAAATTAAATTTAATTTAGAAATTTTTTAATAAAATTTAAGCATGAAAGTATAGAGAGTAAGGAATTGAAATTCAAACATAATTCAATCCTTTAATCTACAATTTCAAAAAAAAAAATTTATATTAAAATTAACTTTTTTAAAATACTCATACCTTTAAATATATAAAATAAAATATGGTGATAATGTGATGAAGGTAATATAAAAAATAAAATAAATAAATTTATTAATTAAATTTAATTATACAAAATGCGTTACAAATAACCTATTATTAAAATTTTATTAAAATAATTCAAAAGGTGATTTCTTGCATTGTATTGAAGTTTAGATAAATGAGTCCTGACATTTTATTTTTATTCACTAGATATGGGTGTAATTTTTGACAATTTTTGTTTGGTGATTGTAGGGGCACTAAATTTTTTACAAAGTGAAATGTAATTATTATATTTAATGAGATAATTATAATTATGATATAATTGAGTGATTAATAAAATTAATTATCTAGTAACAAAATTTAGTAAAACAAGTCAAGTATCTCTATCATTATCCTTTGTGTTTTTGTAGTAATTTCTCATGGGATTATGGTATCTATCTTCATTTTCCATCTAAAACCATAAACAGTTATAGGCATGATAAATTAATGTAACTATTGAACAAATACAATGATTCTATATATGTCAACAATTCAATTAACAAAAATTAGTGATTTAATTTCATAGTTTCACCATCCACTCATATCTCAAATGTAAGAATAAAGAAAGAGAGAAAAAAAGAAGAAAAAAGGTTCACTCCTTTATTTGCCTACTCTTGGCAAGCATGTTTGGCTAAATATTTATTATAGCTCATGGTCCACTCCTTTTTTATTCCTCTTGTGCTTGGCAGCCCCAGTAGAAGATCAAAGAACATGGCTTGTTTGAATGTTATAGAATCATTAATTATACTTTGTTAATTTTCCACACTAATGTTCTAATGGTATTAACAGTGGATTTGGATTCAATCAAGAAAATGCAAGAGAGGGAGCTCAAAGTATAATGGATAGAGCTGGAGATGCTGCCTCAAAGACCACAGATACTATGAATTCTGTTGCATCTGGTAACTATTGCTCTTGTATGCCAATCCAAAACTTGGTTAATCTTCAAACAAGAATTTGTTTG
>Ga0307515_10022840_pt1 | contig 11005 bp, 5 predicted proteins | sample 17_EM_MG_FD_194513 | JGI IMG/M metagenome (GOLD analysis project Ga0307515, IMG submission 194513) | Populus trichocarpa ectomycorrhiza microbial communities from riparian zone in the Pacific Northwest, United States - 17_EM | ecosystem: Host-associated > Plants > Roots > Unclassified | place...
ATTTCTAAGCAAAACATATTTTAATAAACAATAAATATGTTTTGCCTGTGAGCAGAAAATGCAAAGCAAGCATTAAGCCATTGTTTGGGAGTGCTGCCCTAACAAAAGTTTGTTAAATTTTATTTTTTTATTTAAAAGTATTTTTTTATATGTTGTTTTATTGTTTTGATGTTAAAAATAAAATTTAAAAAATAATAAAATATTATTTTAATACATTTCTAAGTAAAATATATTTTAAAAAATAATTATAATTACACTATCAATAAATAAGCAGTGATTCATGCATAAAAAATATTCTAAAAGAGAAGAATCATGGACCATTGTGATTATACATTCTATCAAGAAAACATATAGAAACATACAGAGTAGACAGTATTAATATTATAAAATAAAAAGAAAAGAAAAAAATGAGTCCGGGGAACTGCAAACATCAAAGTCCTTTTCATTAATCACAGAAATTTTAATATTAATTAGTAAGCACTTTGATTACCTCCGGCATTAGATAGAGAATCTAAATAATTGAATCAAATCATGTTTATTTGATTATTTTTTTCCTTCTAAATTGTAGTTATTGCTATTCCTACCTTAATATATGCATTTATTAACATTTAAAATTCCACTTTATTATGCTTAAATTAAGAAAGTACTATGTTTAAATTAAGAAATTATTATGTTTAAACTAAGAAACTTAATTACCTATCATTTAAAATTTTTGAACTTACATTTATAAGAATTTATTAGGCGTGACAATAGTAAACTCTTGTCTAGCTTTATTACATCCATTATATAATAGATAAATTATAATTTAGTCTTTTATGATTTTTATGATCTTGTAAGTTAGCCCTCCGATCAAAGTTGTTTTTTTACCATTTTTTTTTAAAAATCAATTGAATGTGTTTTTAACTTTGTATGTAGTGGATAAGATTGAAAACTTTGATTATAGATGGAGGATATTTTAGACAAAGAAAAAAAAATAATTTACTTGTGATGAAAAACCTACAAAACACCAAGTTACGATAAAATATGAAAATTTTATTATATAATAGAATCTACTTGGATCTATACTAGACCTTTTGCTTCATTTTATATATATTATTTTTTATAATTTATTTTTTAAATGATAAAATATAAATTGAAATACGATCGATGCAAATAAAAATAATGTAATAATCTCACCTGTTGTGTTTTAGGATCTATTTGAAAACGCGATTTAATTTATGTTTTCAAAAATTTTAAATTTTTTTTGTTTAAAATTAATATTTTTTTAGTATTTATAAATTATTTTGATGTATTGATATCAAAAATAATTTTTTTTAAAAAAAAATATTATTTTAATATATTTTTAAATAAAAAATATTTTAAATTATTAATATTATCACAATCTCAATATTGATATATGCTTATATAAAATTCTTATTGGCCTTGCTACCAAATCGATCGTGTCTATCCACTCACGTGCAGAACCACGTGGATGACGTCTATGTTTCCACAAAAACCTCGCCGATTCACGTAGCATTAACATGTACTAGGCTTAGCTTCGATGTTCATTAAGGACTGGCTTTCCAATGCAAAAAAAAAAACACTGAAAAGTCATGGCCACGCTTTCATTCTCAAGGATTTGTTTTATATTTTATTTTTTAATATTAAGTTTATTAGATATTGAATTTTATAATATTTTTATTTTTATATAAAATTATTCTAATTTTATGATTCATGTTAATAATATTGACTCATGTTATTTTTTTAATTTATCTTTCAATATTAAATTGATTAAACATTAGATTTTTTATTATTTTATTATTTGTTTTTTATGAGGTTATCATGATCTTATAACCCGGGTCACGAGTTAGCCATGTTAGCTAGGTTTCTTTTTTTTTTTTTTTAATTGAATATTTTTTTAATTTCATCATTTAACATTGAGTTGATTGTGAATTATATTTTATAATTTGTTTTGATTTTTTTCTATAGAGTTAACTTGGTCTCCTCACTAGGGTTTGACAGGTTAATTCGAATTGACTCGTGTTATTTTTTATTTTTTTATTTGAATTTTTTTAATTTAATTATTTAACACTGTGTTGATTGGTAGGTAAAATTTATATTTATTTTTGATAATTTTCTATGAAATTATCTTAATTATTTCGGTTTTTTTTATTCATGTAAAGAAAAAGGCCGGGAAAAGTTTGGGTGCTCGGAATAAAGACTAGACATTGCTAGAAGTGTCAAGTTGTTCAAGCTCTTCTAAAAAGGTAACTCTTGGTTAGACGTTTGTGGCATGTGTTCACATTGAAGTTGCCATGATCGGAATCTTCCACTAGTTTGTATTTTGTGAGGGTATTTGAAAATATAGTAATAATTATTTTTTAAAATGTTTTTTATTTTAAAACATAATAAAATAATATATTTTTTATTTTTTAAAAATTATTTTTAATATCAACATATAAAAATGATATAAAAATATTAAAAACATATTAATTTAAAGTAAAAAATATTTAAAATTTTAAAAAAATATTTTCCAACCACAATGACGAAAAGGAATATTAATTTCTTGCGAGTGAAAGGTCCTCTGAACGTGGAACAAGTCAGAACTCATGTGAAGTCCTTGTCGAGAAACACCCCATGACAGAAATTGGTGAAGAAATAGAGAAATTTAGTAATCAATCAGACGTTCACGACAGTTTAACATGTTAATTCAAGAGAATCTGAAATTTAGTGGCTCAGAATCTTATCAATCTGAAAGTCTTTTTAAAAGCAAAATATACCTATCCATTTACTAGAAAAGGCTATTCTTTTCTTGTGGACGCCTGGTTGAGTTTCTCAAACAATCATGAAACAAAAATGGCGTCCGCAAGCAAATGCCTGCTTCGATCCATTTTCTAGCCTGGACTCGGAATTCCAAGGGAACAATCTCCAACCAATATTATTTTGGAACACTCACCGCCCCATTGTAGAAAGGGTGTCATGAAGATTCCAACGTTGTCAGTGAAGGCAGCTTTCGGTGGCTAAATGACTTCACAATTCACATGACTTGCTTATTTGCTAGCATGTGCCCCGCACGGGTGCCAACAAGATGTTTTTTTTTAAGTATTTAATATTTATTAAAGTACAAAAATATAGTTGAATTAACTTAATATATTACAAAAAAAACTATGGAAAAAAGATCAACAAGCCTTTGTAAAAGGGTTTGTTTGATTTTGTTTTAAAGGGTAATAAAGTATTTATATTATTTTGAAAATTAAAAAAATCAAAATACCCCTTCTTTAAAGATAATCTTTTATTATTATTATTATTATAGAGCTAAATTAATAATTTCATTGTATAATAAAAAATAAAATAACTAATCTAACTTTATTTAGTTCGTAAAAAATATATAATTGTTTTATGGTGAGAAGATCACTCCGCCATTAATTTCAAGTTTAAAGATTTCATGAATCAAGAGTAATTTTATCATTATATTATTACAATGAACAGTGTACAGTAAGATCCCTTCCTCTTTAGGTTTTTTTGCTGATGGGGGATTCAATTGTAAGTTTGTTTTGATGGACTAAATGATACTCTAATTTTTATGTTTTCAAAAATACTAGTTTTTTTAATTTTAAATTAATACTTTTTTGTATTTTTAAATTATTTTATTATATTAATATAAAAATTAAATTTTAAAAAATAAAAAATATTATTTTAATATATTTTTAAATAAAAATATATTTTAAAAAACATCTATACTATCACCAGGAACGGTATTTTCTATCCATTTGAATCATTCTCTGCGATTCTTCCGAATTTATCTCAGTTTGGACGTTAGCCTGTTAGGGTTGAATTATCATCAACACTTTGCAGCAACAGCAGATATTTTCCTCTCATTTTCTGGTAAATATCTTTTCAGTTTTTTTTTCTTTTTGAAATATGATGGTGCAATGAATTCATCACAGTGAGCACATCAAATTCAGTAATGGAGGTCAAACTAGAGCGAAAGGACGCAGCTGATTGGTCGTACAGAGGTGAAGGTGCTGCTAATATTGTCCTCGCTTACACTGGATCATCTCCCGCTTTTGTAAGTTCCGTTACAATTAGAGAAAACATGCTGATAAAAAGTTCTAATCACTTTACTTCTGTTGCAAAATTTGTGCTTCATTTTTATCTTTTTTTGTTAATTATTGTCAAACGCATGTTAGATTGGGAAAGTAACGAGGATAGCAAAAAAAGAAAGGAACGGGTCACCGAAGTGTGACTCTAACCAATCAGTATTAACAGAGGAAGAACGGTTGTTATGGAGAGACGTGCAAGAGTTGGTTGCCTCTCCTACGAAAGAAATTGCAGAGCAGATTTATACTCAGCTAGTCATGAGTCCTCTGTTAGGTCCCAAACATGTCGATGCCGGGGTATGATACCTCTATTTCTATATAAATGTGTTGATAATTAATAGCGTGTGGTTCAGGTTTTTGATATTGGCTTGTTGTGCATTTGGTAGATGCGTGTGCCAGTGGCAAGGGAATTTCTTGAGTGTGTTGAAAAGAATGTAATTAAGCAGCGTCCGCCTTGGCGAGTTGATGTTTCCACGTTTGATATGGAACGCGATTCTGTGATTATAATGTCTGATCATTCTCTATTTCCTGGAGGTAATTGCTGTCATTCAAAGTGTTTTTATATAGTTTGATTTTCTAGCCTGTGATATGTTCTATTCCTTGCCTGGCCGAAAATTTTATCTTTTGTTCTCTTTAGATGCTTTATGTGGTAGCTACCACTGTAAGAAATCACTTCCCCAGTTACCTCCGAGGCAGTGTTATGCCATAGTGTAGATGCTACTTTTCTATGGCATGGGTGGAAAGGGTATGAACTTACCTTGCACGAAAGCCAAAACTTGCAATAGCTTCCCCTTTGTGGATATTCTGTTGGGAAATTATGCTCTTTGACCTGAAGATTTTGATGGCAAGCAATACTCGCATCATAATCCTACGTGCCCCTCTATTTTCCCTTAAATTGCAATAAAATTGATTTTGATTTGTAGTATCAAGGACCAAAGTTTATGTCACCTATGACTGGAAAGTGGATTGAGCTGTTTTATGTGGTACTTGTAATCATGGATGTTTTCTTTAATTTCTTCATCTCCAGGTGTTCTTGGAGATGGATCTTGCATATCAGTTGAGATAAAGGTACTTCGCTTTTTCATTGTGTTTCTTCTCTTATTAGTATTACTTTATTTTCGTCTGTGAGTGATATCTTGTCCTACTAGGCTTTGTAACTTCTGTTTGTTTCCACCAAGTAGCCCAAATGTGGATTTCTTCCTTTATCAAAATTCATGGCTGAAGGAAATTCTGTTAAAAGGAGCACTACTCGTTTTCGAATGCACCAAATCCTGAAGTTGCGTGAACAAGAGGTGATTTTTCTTCCATTTATTATGCCGCTCTTCTTGAGCCATGTTTTCCAGCAAAGATTTGAATTGGTCGAGCGTATTACTGCACATATATGGTTTGTCCCAGTGAAGTTCTTCCATTTATCTGCTACTACTTTTTATAAGAACTAATGCAGTTTAGCATTAAACTACACCTTGCTACTGAAGGCTTCTTCTTTTTTAATTATTGTTATGTGTTCAATAATTCACTGTGACTTGAATAATTTAAATTTTTAGATATCAGAGTTAAGTGAGTATGATCCTCTGGATCTGTTTTCTGGTTCCAAGGAAAGAATACATAAAGCCATCAAGGATCTGTACAACACTCCTCAGAACAATTTCCGTGTATTCTTGAATGGTTCTCTTATATTTGGGGGCTCGGGTGGTGGCACAGAGAAAACTAATGCTGTGGTTGGAAAAGCTTTTGAAGACATGCTTGAGGGCATCATCCAGGCAGAAGATGGCTTGCGCACGATGAGTTTTATACAGCTTGTTGGTGAGACAGTTTACTGCTCTAGAGTGCTGGATGAGCTTCTTGAAGTTCAAAAGTTTGACAATTTTGACATTGAAGGGGCCATCCATGCGTATTACAACATTGTTTCTCAGCCTTGTGCAGTATGCCAACAGTTGGATGAAGCAGGACTACCACATAGATGTTCCTCTTTGCATTCCATTCATATGGATGAGAGTTTGAAGATTGTGAAAGATTATCTGATAGCTGCTACTGCAAAGGACTGTAGTTTGATGATCAGTTTTAGACCAACAGAAGACGGGGAGTTTGGATCTCCATATAGTCATGTATACCTACAATCAACTAACCAAAGTTTTAATTACAAGGTACACTTCCTTTGATACATTTTGTATATATTTTGATATGCATGGTAAATGTCATATTATTAGGAGTACTACAATGTCATCATTCTTTCAGTTTTATGAAATTGGAAACAAAATTAGCACATGCCATGTTCAGCAAACTCTTTTCATGATTTGTTTTGTATTTCACATTCATGGCTACGTTTTGATTCCATATTATTGAGCTCCTTAGTACCTCTTAACTGCAGCCAGAACATGTTCTAGCTCACTGTTTAAGTTCTTCTGGCAAGGTGCCTTCCCTCATTTTTTTTTTCTTTTATCTTATACGGGTTTCATTTGCCTAGGTGAACTTCATTGACTTGGATTTGAGACCTTTAAAGAAGATGGAAGACTATTATGAATTGGACAAGAAGATATTGAACAGCTACTCTCGAATTTTGTAAAGGGAGCATAAAGATGGCAATGCTGGGAGCATGGATGCTTATAAAACATAAATTGAGTTTCAACAAGACTAAAGATTGTTGATGTAATGCTTGTAACTTGTACGAGTGCAGATGGAAACTGTTAATATTTTGGTTCACAAACTCTTCGCTCTTTAGCTTTTAGGGAGATTGAATCTCCCTTAAAAATGTAAACTTCAGCTGACCCAAAGTAGTTTGGGATTGAGACTTTGTTGTTGTAGTTGTTTTCTAAAATTTAGTTTGTCTTTTCTTACCTCTTTTATGGGAATTGGGGTAGTAGACGAAATTAGTCTTACTTTTTGCGTTTTGGCTTTGAGTGCTAGCACGCTAATTGGTTGGTGTGCGCGAGGAACTTCTTTTTGACCCATTATTTGATGTATTGCGTTGATAGCCTTTGCCAAAACAAACTTGATACTCTTAGTTCTTACTTCCTTATCTTTGACCATCATACAATGCCCCATTGAATAATCAACGAAGACATCAGCCTCTTGATTCTGATTATTATAAATTTCTCTTCCAATTCTGCCTCCAAGTTCTCTTTGTTAAATGTTTAGAGTGCATAGAAATTTTGAATATATACATTGACAATGTGACCATATAGAAATTTAGTCAATATTTTATCCTCTGTTGTTAATTAAGAGGAGTTTAATGAGGAAGAAGGGTTGAAAGGGACAAGCACCCTCGGGTTCAACAGGGAAAGTGATGCATCGACTACAATACTGCCATTCCATTCCCAAGCCCACACGGGCTATAAATTTGTGCAGCTGGATTTAAATTTATTGTGGCATATGGGAACCAAAATAGCAGGAATGATCACCCTTTACTTTTCGTATTTGAAAGTTAAAGGCAGTTTCCTTTGTCAAAACTATTGCATCGATTTTTCCTTGATCTTTTCTCTTTGCTGTGTATGGATATTTGAGTTCTTCGTCAATATTTGAATATACGCAATGGTTAAAATGTGTTATCCAAAAGCATGAAAAAAAAATCTAAGTTTTTCCCTGCAGGACTGGTTAACAGATTTAGTTAGAGCTAGTGATTTTCTATTTTTGAATCTGGATTTGATCTGTGTGGTTTGGAAGCTCCTTTTCCTAACTAGTTTCTGAAAATCAAATTTTACAGAACGATGATATTGGAAATCAGCTTGCGTGTTGCCTGCAGCCGGTAAGGAAGAGTTGACTAGTGCATGGCCAGGTAGAACAAATTGAACAATCATGCATGGGTTGATTTGTAGACTGTGGCTGCTCCGTGCACTCGACAATGAGCTGCCAAGTTGTTGAAGGCATCTGTGTGCTTAGATCAGGATCCATTTTCGACATCTTGAAATTTGAGGGCAGCAAAAAAGGACAAATTTGTGGCAGAAGTGGGAACAAGTAGCTCCCATTCATCTGACCCAGTTCCAAATAAGCTAAACTGAGAAATTGAAGGACACTACAACATGCAATATCAGTTTTACTATTACCATCATCCTAGATTAAAAGCCACATCGGTACGCCTTTAAAACACCACAGCTTGCACCTGATGGGGCTATTAACACTACTACACCAAATGTTAATCACACTCACTTTTGGAGAGATATAGAGTGCCATTAATGCTTGTAGATTGTTAATAGTTCTACCTCGTTCATCTCTTTCTCACAACGGAAGACAAGCATCTGCATATGTTGATCCGTGTTTGTCATCTGCATGTTTTTTCTTCTATATGCTTGCAAATATATTGCTTGAAGATCTGTTGCACTGGTGTGTGAAATGGCAAAATTAACTGCATCGATGATCTGAGATAGACTGAATCTAAAGGCATGTTGTAGATGAAAAGTGTTGGAGGGAGGAGGGTGTGTAAATTCTGCACTAAATGCATGGATGACGTAACAGTTGAAACCAATCAAGTACCTTCTGACAGGCATTTACTTATCACCTACTTGTAGTATTTACGTTATTTAGGCCTCAGCCAAACTTATCCCAACATCATGAGAAAGTAAAAGTATATACTATCGTTTAATTATTATTACATGATTGAGGTAAAATAAGTGTACCAAACAATCTATTTATATCAACGCTGAATCCTACCATACCTTCTGTATCCATTGCATAATTTATTTTTACTCTGTCAAACCATGTCAAAGGTTGTCCTTCCTGCACTCTTAAAACACTATATGTGCTTTTAAGTTAATGTGATGTTTTATCTGGAATTCTTTTACTTATCGTTGTCCTGAGTCATTTCTCTGCTCACTTTGACACTCTGCAGTACTTTTTCAGCAAGTCTATCGTGGCTTAAATCTTTATCTGTTTTGAGCTCAGAGAAGGTACGGAGGAAACTGACTTTATTTTTCTGTGCAGAAAACAGTTGTGTCAGTGCAACTGCTCTGTTCAAAATGCAGGCAGAAGGTGATGAAGTTAATTGCAACAATAGAAGGGATAACTTCTATTGTCCTCGACCCGTCGAAGAATACGGTCACAGTGATTGGTGAAGCTGATCCAGTGAAGATCATTTGCAAGGTGAGGAAATTTAGAAAATCTGCGTCGATTATGAGCGTAGGGCCTCCCAAGGAAGAGAAGAAAGACATGGTTATCCCTTGCACTCCAAAGGTATGTCAGAGATGCGATGTGTGGTATGTCGTTAGTGACGATTTTTACGGTTATTGCACCATTATGTAAGTAAGAAATCTCTTGCTGCACCGAGCATTTGCAATGCTTAATATGTTCTGTTTAATGTCCTATGATCCACTCTTGGGTTTTCGTCAAAAACTGATATTTTGGTTGAATCATTAAATAAAAGGCTCTGATACCATGTTAAAGAACCATCTCAACCCAATAGCTTAAGTTGTTAGATGAAATTTCAAGATATGATTTGTATTATTCTCTAATATTATGCATATTGTTCACTTGAAGCATTATCATTCTCATGCTTTCACCAGTCTGCTATACAAGTAATTATAATAGAACTATCTACTTAATTTTTTTACTGATGGAAGTATTAGCCTTTTATTTTCCATGCAACTCGAAGATAAAGCATGTCAATCAAAGTTTTGTTTGTGTTCACAACCAACCAACCTCAACTCTTTGATCCCGCAAAGTCCATAAGCTGTTGGTAGTATAGATTTCCCCTGTTGATAGAATTTGTACAATCTATTCCTTATCTATAGACGTCTTGTAAGGAGACTCATTGCACTTCCACTGAATGATCGAGGTTCTGGAAGAGCACCATGTCCTGTTGGAGCCTCGTCAAGGATGTGTAAGCTTCTGACATAGGATTTATTATACAGTTACTGCAGTAGCTACCTGTTGCCTCCCCCATAGGAGTCGGGACCGCATGATAGTAAAAAAGAAGAGGAAGCACCTCGACTAATCTTCCTTGAAAAATTACTACTAACATTTAAGGAGGAGGCAAGAATTGGCCATCCAAGTTATTAATTACTAGCCATATTACATATTATATCTTAGTGCTTATCTATATTATCTCCTATGGTGGATGAACTGTAGTTAGAAAGAACATGAACATGAATTGCAAATGACCTTAGGTTAATGACCTGGCCCGTGAATGAAAATCTTAACAATCTGCTTGGATTTCATGTTACAATTGGTTGATAATGTCTGTTTTTCCTATAATTTTAAAGAAAATTGAAGACCTCTGAAGGTGTGCCGTTGGGTTGACAAAAACTTAATGGAGTGTTTGTTTCTCCGACATGGGATTCTCTTGGTATTTGGACATGGAATTACTAAAAAGGATAGAAGATAATTGAGTGATGTGTCTATTTTTGTTAATGAAAGAATCAAACATGGAAGCTCATTTTGTGGAAAAAGACTTGGAAGTGGTAACACACCTTAATTTCTCCACGTTTAGACTTTATACAGCTATTCATTAATAGAGAGAATTTAACATGAATCAACCCGAGATGCTAGCCTAAATAAACAAGTATTTTTTGGATAACTATCTTATTTAATAGAGAATGAATAAAATATAAATATTATTAAATTCCATATGAAATTCATCTGAATATGACTTGGAATATATATTTATATTATATAAATATATTTGTAGAAAATTTAGTTTTTTTAATACAATATATATATATATACACACACTATTTTATTTTTTATTAAATAATAACGAATAATAAATACTTATATAAATATTCAAAAACAGGTGCCATTCCCATCCGAATCCATTAATCAAACGCATAATTTTTTCTTACGGTTGTCACTCAATTGTTACCATTCAGTTTTTTTGGCATTGAAAAATTTAGTAACTGTACAATGATCGAATGAAGTTCATTGGGCCGAAAACCCATTTTCTGTTGGATATATGGGCTGTATTTAGCCACTACCCCAATTACATGACCCCTAATATT
>Ga0307515_10022841_pt1 | contig 11005 bp, 1 predicted proteins | sample 17_EM_MG_FD_194513 | JGI IMG/M metagenome (GOLD analysis project Ga0307515, IMG submission 194513) | Populus trichocarpa ectomycorrhiza microbial communities from riparian zone in the Pacific Northwest, United States - 17_EM | ecosystem: Host-associated > Plants > Roots > Unclassified | place...
ATCCCATACGCTACTTTTTCTATTAATATTGTTTATATATAATAGAGAGCGCCAAACGTCTTTAGCTATATAGTACTCCGAGGATTTCGCCTAAGGTTTTTAGGGAGATTGATCTTAGGATTTATAGCTATATAAGGAAGCGCTTATAGGACCGTGTAGGAAGCAGATGCCGTTTGCTAGCCTTATAGGCTTAATAGTTAACCTATAGATACTTCTATAGTAAAGCTTTTCCGCTTACTTATATCGTATCTACTCCTTATAGAGTTAATTAAACATGACGAAACTGCGCTAATAACGATTACTTAGAACTTGGTAGGTAAAGTGTAATAAAAAACAAGTAGCGATGAAAAGAGCCGTAAAAATAATTTGATGCCCAACCTCCTTATTCCCTTTTTAGAAGGTAGGGCAATCTACTAAGGTAGTACCCCTCTATACCCTCTAACTAGTTACTATTACGTTATTACTACCACTAGCTACGTTGGCCCATTAGAAGTACAAAAGATACTACAACTCTCTTTTAATTACGTTTATTTAACTCTATTAAGGCAATAGTTCCTTGCTATATATTGCCATAACTTTATAATTTAAAGTCTTAGTCCCCCTTACTTAGCTTTCTAAGCTACTAACTTGCCAGGCATAAGTGCGTGAAAACTTTTTTTTTAGCCTAAGCTAGCTACTAGATCAGCTAACTAAGTCGTTTTTATAACTTCCGTATAAGGCTTATTACGGTAATTATACTTAACATAAACTGCTTATACTTCGCCTTAATTTTTAATATAGAGGGTAGGGATATTATAGGGTACCTAACCATTATACATAAGTCTAGCCTATAGTTAAAATAATAATTATAATTAAAGTATTAAGGTGCAGTACGTATATATTACCTGGTTGCATAACTAAGGTTACCGTTTCTCCTATCTACTATTCCTAGGTATATTTGCTAATATTTATAGTATAAGTTGCTTTATTACCCAGAAAGGCTATACACCATATTAAAGAGACACTAGTAGTACGTTCTTCGTCTGCTACTATTTTGCTAAATCCTATAGGAAAGTCCTAAGGCCTATATTTAGCAATGTAGATTAATTTTTAGGCCTAAAAGAGTATAGAACGGACAACCTATAAATATATCAGTGTTCTATTCTATTAATTTTAAGAGTATTAAAATTCCTACATCGTTAACAATAATATCTTCCCTAATTATGTCGCTTTTAAATGTATTCTTAATGACTCCTTTTAAATAAAGAGCGCCTTCGGATTGTAAAGTGCGTATAGCCTTATTTAGATTAGCTAGGAGAAAAAGCGTCCGTCTAATCGTTTGTACTTATATATTTTGGGTATCTATCCTTTAATTATTAATCTACTAATGCCAGTTGGAGAGTAAGGGGCCATTTTAGTAGGGCGTGGTTAAGTTATGTATAACATTGAAGCTGTTTTCTAAAAGCTATGGAATTTTAACACAACCCCCCCGTTTTATAAAAGCGTAGGAAGAGATAGCTGGAGGATAAGACGTTGCCGCGGAAAACATATTATGTAATCACTTTTCTTTATTAAATGTAAAGGGACTATATATAGCCTCTGTAACCTAATAGCGGATAAAGAAAAAAAAAGGAAAAAGAAGAAATAAAGGATAAGAAGTAGGACGGAAAGGAAAAGTATTTTCTAAATAAACCTACACTTAAAGTTTCTTAAAGGGAGTAAGGCTATAGGCGCGCCTACTAAGCCTGCCGCTAGGCTCCTAACCGGTTAAGCAGTAAAGTATACATATATAACTAGTAATAACTCACCCTAGTAAAATACCTTCCTTAAATTAGAATAGGTGCTAATAGCTAATATAAGAATATAATATCCAAATAAAAGTGCGAACTATTAAGAAATAAAGACGTTATTCTTATTAACTTAACAACGTATCTATAATATAAAGAAAGGATAGAATATGCAATGACTAATCTTAGGTTAACTAAGAATAGCCATATATAGATATCTAAATATTTAAGCTACAAGTTGCCTTTTTTGCGTTAAAATAGGCGCCGTGGTCGCAAATCTATAACTTAAGTAGGAGTTTTAATATAGACTTAAGAACAGGTCCGTATAATGCGATTAATATAAGTATTAAGTTCGGAGTCTACCTAAATTAAAAGCACCATATTCTTTACCACTTTACTAATTTAATTCCTCTAGGAAGATAGAAGCCGATAGAATTAACCTAGAGTTCTAAATATAAAGGTGTAAATAATTACCTGCTGGAACGGAGCAAACCTAAATTCGCCTAGTAAACGCCGTAGACTATTACATAGAACACCTCGTTTTAATATCTCCCCGCCTCTCGATCTAAAAGGGAGATTAAAATTACTCTAACGGTTAAAAGTGTCTTTTATAACAGCGAATGTAAAATTATATAAATTATAACTAATTATATGCCCCAAAGCCATTTTATTAATACTATTTCGCTAATACTCCACAGCTGGCCTTAAGGAGAGCACTTTAATTAAATAAAGCTTAGTTCTAGAAAATCTGCTAATATAATAGGTGCTCTTAACTAAACCAGTTGTGTTCCCATCTACTATTAAAACTCCTCTATTAGTGGCCTGCCTGCCTACTTCTAATAATTAAAATAATTAGTACACAGCTTCTAGTTAAGCCTCCGTGCTTATTTAGTGGCTATCCTCTTTAATATACCCTGCCTTTTAAATTTAGTATATATAAAGCCAAAAGGGCCAATAGTTATCTTACTACTACTGCCTCCAGTTCCATAACATTAATATTATTATTAATAGCGGCATCCGAAAACAGTTCTAGACGTTCTTTTAGTATATATTTGAATATTGCTAAGTATATAGTATTAGTAAGGTTAAGCAGGTACGAATATAGCAAAACTGTAAATAAACCTTTATCGAGTATATAAACCTATTAATATAATTTTATAAACATAAACCCCTAATCCTTTTTAAAATCAGAAAGTATTATTATAAGAAATGTTTAGTATATATCTAGTCTAGGGCGATGTTTAAGATCTGTTTTAGAACAACGTTAAGTCCTCTATAGACAATTAAAAATATAAAGTATTAAGTTAAGGAATATACGTGCGAAAGGGTTTAAAGTCTAAAGGTTAAGATTTAAGGTTAAGTAATCTGGTTTAGGACAACAGATAGAGAAAACGAGTAAATTTAGGGCTAGTCGAAGATAGTGTTCCTAAAGTCTTTTAGGAGGTATTAAAGTGTAGTATTAATCCTCCTGTTTGGTTAGGTAGTAGGGAGAAGGAGCTAGAGCAGTAGAGTATAGTAGATCCTGTTTACTTTAATTATAGGTAAAAGGTAGAGATAGATCCTTATCTTTAGTTTAAAGGAGCCCGGGAGTATAAATAGAATAATTAGTTAAACGTATAGGCTATTCCTAACCCTCTAAAATGGGATACTAAACTATTTAAAAAGAGTACTCTTTAAATTAAACAGAAAGTAAAGGAAAGTTAGAATATAGTAACCGAGAGCAAAACGCCTAATGTATATAATCTCTATATATATTTAGAGTAGTTAAGGAGCTAGTATAAGACTATAAAATCAATCAGCGACTATAACTTCTTCCATCCTAGGTTAGGAGAGAGATAATTCTCACGCGTAGACACGAATTAACTATAAAGGGCTACTCTAGACTTAGAATATAAGGCGAGTTTTACTTACATATATATACGTAAGTTAAAACCCACTAATAGGATAGGCTATAGTAACCTTTAAGAAGCGAGCGGTCCGATTATACCTATAGGTGGAAATAGTTTTAATTTATTAAGCCCTCTTTACGTATATATGTTTAAGTCGTTTACGTATATATATTTAAGTCATTTGCGAATATATATTTAAGTCGTTTATATATATATACGTAAGTTGCGAATTACTAATAGAATGGGCTATAGTAAATGGTTTTAATTCGTTAAGTCCTCTTTGCGTATATATACATAAGTTTAATAGAGCTACTAACGCCTCCTATATACAGATCTTCCAGCGGGATCTATATTCCGCCTTAGGGCTGATTTTATAACGGAATCCCCCGAGAGGTACATATCCGATAAGACGGTAGGAGGTTTTATCTATGTCCCATCTATGTTCCAGAAGACATAGTTAGACAGGTTAGGGGCAAAAGGTTTTACTAGCGTCTTGGAAGAAATATATAAGAAGCTGGTTCCCCTCTAGAGAAGAACTAGCAATTAGTCTCTAAATAGAAGTAGTTAGAAGTATTTGTCCTTTAATACGTGAAACTTATTCTACCTTTAACTTACCTTTAACTTACCTTCTACTTACCGGTAATACTGTCAATTAGATAATTATACGTTCCGGTTAAGCTAGCCTCTTATAATTCTAATCGCTTACAATCCGTTAGGAACGTACGGCTATTAATTAACAATAATGGACTATACTCCTATACCCCACGAAGCAACGCCCTTACCGTAAGAGGCTTAAAGAGTCTCCCTAAAGGAGCGCATTCCCTCTTCTTACGAAGAAGCTACGGCTAGTCCGTCTAACCTTACGAGACCTTCAAAAACGATTACCGCTAGGGAGTTATTAGAGCGGTCGCTATATAAGACCCTATAAAAAATAAAGAAGTTAGAGATACGATTAAGATAAGTATATTAAAACTACTAAGAACAATTGTAAGGACAATTAGGGGAAGTATAAACACCCCAGACACGAAGCGGACTCAAAGGGGTAACGCCACACTATACTATAACGTTAGAAAAACCTAAATTCCGTATAAAGGAACCTGATAAGTACTATAGTAATAGTCTTTGGAACTATAATTGTTTTATCTAATAATATAAAACTAAGTTTCGGCTAGATCCGAAACGTTACTCTAACGAGTATAATTAGACACTAATTACTTCTACCTTCCTATATAGCACCGTTAAGAGTTTATAAATACGCTATAAGAAGAAACTTACCACACCCCTTAAATTTAGCGAACTTAGAACCTAGTTGGTTAATTAGGTCTAAGACCCTACTAATTAAGGGATGGACTATAACTAGCGATACCACAACGCCAAATAGCGGGATGGTTAGACTGTGGTCCAGTTTATAAACTACTTAGAAGAACTAGAAGATAATATACCCTACTTAAATCTATGGGATAACACTATATGACTTTACTAGCTACTTACTAAGCTACGACCTAAGATTTAATAGGCTATATAAGAGAAGGGCGAAATTCCTACCTCTTAAGAAAAGCTTATCTCTAAAGCTACTCAGATTAAGAGTGTTAAAAGAGACCACCTAGGCAAGTAAAAGGAACGAGACGCCAATAATAAAAAGCGTAGGATTAGACCTAGCTTTAATAATAGGGGCAGATTCCGGCTTAACCGCTCTGTAGAAGGATAACGTAAGTAGGCCTCGTAGCTTTAGAGCAACGCTAGTTAACCCTAAAATAACAATAGGCAGAGACCTAATCCGTAAAAGGGGAACTGGGAGACACGCACCTGTTATAACTGCGGTAAGAAGGGCTACATAAGCCGCTTCTACTAGTAGAAGAAGTAAGAGTCAGCCTAATTAGGAAAAGAGACAGCCTAGTAGATCTTCACTCCCTTATACTAGGCCAGCAAGAGAAGGAGGGAGTAAACTACCGCATGGTTATTCCTGTCTCTATTTAAGTTAATAATAAATAGGTAACGCGAGACTGCCTTATGGATAGCGGCGCGAGTATAGGGTTTATTTCTTAATTACTAGTAAAAGAATTAGATTTGGACCTTAGCGGCTTATAGGTGTGTACCATTTAAAGTATCGGAGGCCACCGGATTCCATACTATAGGGAATAGGCTTTTTCCGTGGCTAGCTAGGACCGCGATGGTTTATAAAACATATAGGAGATACGCTTCTGTGCCGCAGAAATTAAGGGGTATAACCTTGTTTTGGGATACCTATAGCTTCACCAAGTTAATCCGGACATTAATTGGCCTTTGGCCTTATATTGACATCGGAAGTCTTAACCGCGCATTATAGTTGAAGATTAAGAGACTTTCTTAAACTATATGTAAGAAGAAGGGTGGGTATATACTATATATGCCACTCTTAATACTAAGAACGGGGATATAGAATATTTATTTTCGGATGTCCGGCTATGCGTAGTTAAGGAATTAGAGATTTTATAAGAATATATAGACTTAGAGGATATTTCCAGTAAAGAGGCTGCATAAACCTTACCTAACCCCATATTAGTTAAGTATAAAATAGATATAGGGAATAAATAACCTCCTTTTAGACTACTGTATAACCTATCAGAAAATAAGCTAGCAGTACTGCGTTAATATATAGTAGACAATCTTTAGAGAGGATGGATTTGGCCCTCTATAAGCCTGGCAGGGGCACCGATTATATTTATACCTAAAAAAAACGGGACCCTTTGCCTCTATATCGACTATCGGGCGCTAAATAAGATTACTATAAAGAATCGCTACCCGTTACCTTTAATAGGGGAGCTTATTAATAGGCTGTTGGGCGTAAAAATATTTACAAAATTAGATCTAAAAGATGTATACTATTAAATCCGGATCAAAGCCGGCGATAAGTGGAAAACGGCGTTCTAAATATAATACGGCCACTTTAAGTACCTAGTGATGCCATTCGGGCTTACTAACGCACTAGTAACATTTTAAGCCTATATTAATAAGGCATTATCGGGCCTATTAGACACAATAAATATAGTTTACCTTAATAACATTATAGTCTACTCTAATAACTACGAAGCACATACGTACCACGTATAAATAGTACTAGAAAAACTGCGGGAATACGAGCTCTATATAAACCTAAAAAGGTGCACGTTCTATGCTACTAGCATTAATTTTTTAGGCTTTATTGTTAGCGTTAACGGAGTGTTAATAGAGAAAAGTTGGGTGGACGCCATTAGGGAATAGCCCTACCCTATGACATTTAGAGAAGTACAGGTTTTCTTAAGCACGGCGAACTTTTACCAAACGTTTATTGTTTACTACTTATAAGTAATACTCCTAATTACCAATCTACTAAAAGGATCTAAGAATAGTAAGAAGTTAGGACCCTTTATATTTAGGGAGGCTGCTAAGCAGGCTATAGACCAGTTAAAGGATTTATTTACGTCGGCGCCTATCCTAATACACTTTTACTAGGAGCTATGTATATACCTTAAAACGGATACATCCGGCTTTGCCCTAGGGGCAATTATATCTTAATTAAAAGACGGAAAATGGCATCCTATAGCGTTTTGGTTAAGGAAAATGACCCCTATAAAGTAGCGTTATATAACGCATAACCAGGAGCTACTCGCGATAATCGCAGTAATGAAGCACTGGTGACATTATTGTATAGGAAGCAATTATCCTATTAAAGTCCTTATAGACTATAACAACCTAAAATACTTTATAACTACGAAGGTGTTAAGCGGTCGACAAGCGAGATAGGTAAAGGCACTATTATAGTATAACTTTAAAATTACGTACCGCCTAGGGAAGATAAATCCTACTAATAGGTTATTAAGACGTCTGGATTATAAGATAGGGAGAATCTAGGACAGCATAGGGGAAATAATCCCTACATTACAAAATTTACTTAGGAAGAAAGAAGACTCTTTCCCTAAAACTATAGAATTTCGCGGCAAGACAGAGGTCCCGGCGATACAGCTATAAAGTAATACAATTGTGGAGCCGTAAGATATAGTTATAGACTAGGTTATAGACTAAGTAGATATTACAAAGTTAGCGTACCTTAGAATTAGCGAGAATTCTACGGGATATACTAGAGGTGCCGCGGCACCTTTAACTTAACGGCGTATTAGCTGCGAGTTTTCGGATCTAAGGGGGATAGGCGAGATACCTATCCGCAGTGTGGCATACTATATAACGGTAGGAGAATCTGCTAGCACTAATAGTTTAAAACGTCTCGTGCCACGCCTTAAGTTTATAATAGCGGTAAGCAAAACGGAAGTAAGTAATCTACACAAAACCTTTCCGGATCTTTTTCTTTAAGCTTAATAAAGGGACGCCTTTACCTTTAGGGAGAGGTAGAAAGATATAGTAGAGACCGACTTAACCGGAGTTACTAAGAAGCTATAGCAGCAAGACTAAAAGGGTCTGTTACGCTTTAAGGGTGCTATATATGTCCTAAAGGACTAAGCGATTTAAGACAAAATTCTAAAGGTCTTCTATAATAACCCTCTTAGGGGTTATTACGGTGCCAATAGGACCCTTAAGGCTATTTAAAGGAAATACTTTTAGAACGGAATGTCTAAAGAGGTTAAGGACTATATATTAAGGTATAATACGTGCTAAAGGATATAGATATCTAGGCATCGCCTATATAGCAAGTTATTAGTGCTTCCTATTCCGTAGGGACCCATATTAGAATTAACAATAGATTTTATTATAGGCTTACCCCCTACTAAGATAAGAACTAGAGAGGTTGCTAATGCTATTCTAGTAATCGTTAATAGGTATACAAAGTTTTCAGGATACTTTACTATTATAATAACGATTACGGCAGCAGAACTAGTAGACCTGTTTTTAAAACGGTGGCTCTTATTTAATACACTAAGGGGAATTATATCTAATAGAGGTACCGTATTTAACAGTATATTTTAGTCTTCATTCTATCTCTTATTAAAAATACAGTAAAGAATAAGTACTGCCTTTTACCCGTAAACAGATGGGTAAACAAAGCGTTTAAATACGTTGTTAGAACACTACCTCCGCTACTATATTAATTATTAACAGGATAATTAGACATTGTAGTTAGCTCTAGTATAGCACATATATAACATAAGCATCTATAGCAGTATAAAAATAACCCCTTATAAAGCATTGTTTAGGGTAAAAGCAAATAACCCCTAGAACGTTAAGGACATTATTCCTAAAAAAGAGGTATTAGTAGTATCCGAAAGAATTAAGCAAATAAGAATTCGCAGAGAGGAACTTAAAAAGTACTTACTAGACGCCTAGGCCGTATAAAAAAGGTACTATAACAAAAAACATATACCAAAAGAATTTAAGATAGGAGATGAAGTCTTACTATTTATAAAAAATATCCAAATAAAACGCATTAAGAAGAAGCTGGATCACCAGTAGCTCGGACCCTTTAAGATAGTTAAGAAAACTAAAGGAAACTAAGCCTACGAATTAGAATTACCGAAATCTTATCTAATACATCCTATATTTTATATTTCCTTACTAAAGCTATATTAAAGAAGAGATAGTACGGAACCGCCCCTACCTAGCGAAATTAATAGGGAACTGGAATGGAATATAGAAGATATTTTTAACCAAAGATAGCGCCAGAAGAAGCGCGAATTTTTAGTTTATTAGGAAGGATACTCTTAGGCGTATAATAGTTAGGAACCTAAGGAGTACCTTTAGCTAGAATGTGACACCGTAATTAAAACCTTTCTAAGAACTAAAGGTAAAGACTTAGAAATGGTTCTGGATATACCACAGGTAAAGTAATAGGGAAGACCCCATAAATTAAAACTATAGGATTAAGCATAGGTATTAAGAACGGAAACGTTTCGCTATTATAATAGGGATCCTAAAATCCTGTAAGAGGAAGCCTATAAGGATCTACAGGAGAACCACTAGGGATACTATTTAAAGAAGACGCTATTTAAAAAGGAGTAGTAGCACCATAAGAAGTGGCCTTAGGGATTTAGAAAAGATCCCCTAGGGATAAAAAGAGAGTATCTGGCCTGGCACCGGAGATACGCAGTAAAGTTAATGGTATAAAGAGGAGCAAAAGGATAGCCTATAAAGAATTAAAAATTTTAAGGAATTATAAGGCACCTATAGGAATACCACCCATTTATTATATATGGGGATTATAGTAATACACTGCGTTTATATAGATTATTACTAAAGCTTAGAATAAAGAAATCCCCAAAGTATAAAGTTAATTCCTAATAATAGGGCATCCTAGAGGCACCCGAGAGGCACTATATAAAGCTATTCTATAAGAAGAAGGAAAGAGCTAAGTAATAACTTAAATACCAGTAGCAGTAACAGAAGCCTCCTCTTCTATCTTAACGTTATCATCAACGGTATTATCGGCTCCTCTATCCCTAGAAGTATTAGCACTTCCACTAATATTCTTCTTAGAATAACGGGTACTAGAAGGACTAGCACAGGCGGGAGACTGGCAAGGAGAACGTTTATTTTAACCTTCGTTACTATCCTTAGTATCCCTAGGTTCCAAATCGGCGTCTAAGTAGGGATTAGAGAGATATTAGCTAAAGGAGTTAGCACAGTTCCTAAGTAAGTCACTAGAGAAACTTACCTGGCTAGAGTAGCCCGCGTAAGAGTACGAATATTATTATTAATAAGGACGAGCTATTCGCATATACGCTCCTAGACACTATATATCCAAAAACGTTGCGTCTCTATAGTAGTAGAAACCCTTATAGAATTAAAGAGTCTATAAGCAAGAGAAGATACCTTCTGTCCCCGCCTGTCACTATTAGGATATCAGCGGAAATTTTAGATAGCGCGTTAGAGCCTATAAGTCTTATGCGTATAGATAGTAGGAATCTAGCATAATTAGCGAAATCTAAAATAGGATGGAATAGGAAATACTAAAACATAGGTCTTTTTCCTGCTGCGACAATGGGAGTACTTAAATTTATTTTCGCTGGAGTAAGGCATCTTATAGACGTGGGAAGGATCCTATATAAGAGTATAAACGTAGTAACAATAGTATTTTAGGGAAACTGCCGCAGGAGTAATAGACGCTGTCTGGGGCGTCACCAAAAGATTAACAATACTGCCGCCGGTTTAGGGACGCGTAGAAGGACTATAAGCCATTATAAGAGAATACTCTAAGAAGTTAGTATCGTTATAAAAGATAAGGTAGGGATCCTATTACTTATAGACGCGTTAAGAAAAGATAATAAGGTAGTAATGGAAGTACGGCTGGAGATACAGAAGCTAAAAGGTGAGATATAATGAAAACAGCTTGCTTAAGAACGAGATAAATAATGTTGTTAATGGAAGGACAAAGAAGAGATGACG
>Ga0307515_10022842_pt1 | contig 11004 bp, 10 predicted proteins | sample 17_EM_MG_FD_194513 | JGI IMG/M metagenome (GOLD analysis project Ga0307515, IMG submission 194513) | Populus trichocarpa ectomycorrhiza microbial communities from riparian zone in the Pacific Northwest, United States - 17_EM | ecosystem: Host-associated > Plants > Roots > Unclassified | place...
ATAGAAGCATGTAAAAATTCTGTGATTCTAGCCTAATCTTTACCCAAAAAAAAAAAGTGTAGAATTCATATTATAGTTCCAAATAGGAGATTTAGTTTGTTCACATCAATTCATGTTTCATACCCCCCTGTATCGTAGCTATCATTTCCAAACCAATTTTCCATCCTTGTATAGCTACACCAGGAACAAGGTCACATACCAAGCTTCCACGAATTTTCACAGCCTTCCCATAGTGGGTTAATTAGTGCATATATGAAAACTTAACTTAGAACCTGTTTGGGAGTGTAATTGAGGTTCAAAGTGTTTTTAAATTGAAAATACATTATAATTATATTTTTTATTTTTATAATATTTTTTTAAAATCATTACATCAAAACAATATAAAAATATAAAAAAAATAATTTAAAATAAAAATAAATAATTTTTTATAAAATAGCGGTATGATAATAACACCAAACGTACCCTAATCAGAGTGCGCATACTGGAAACTTTTTTCACTTGGATCATTTTGTGTGGCCAAATGAGGTGATTCCTATCCAGATTAGGGGCCATACCATCTAATCTCTTTCAAATTTTCGGATGTCAACTTGACTCAGAGGACAAAAAATTGAAGGAAAATGTCATAAACCAACAAGAGTATGGTAGTGCTGGTTTGTTTTTATTTAGAAAAAGTTTTTTTTTTCTTTTATTATTTGCTCTTTTTAGTCCTCATACAATCCTCTTTTTGTAATTTTAGATTAGACGTTTCATTACGTCTTGACAACATCTACCTCTTACAGTACAAAAGAATTATCCCTTCTAAAATCCCTCAATGGTGTCATATTGCCTCTTCTATATATATATATATATATATATATATATATATATATATATATATATATATATATATATATATATAGAGAGAGAGAGAGAGAGAGAGAGAGAGTAAATCGCTCCCTTGCATGTAGGTGCGTTTCTTTAATATGATTAAAAAATAAAAAGCATTGCCCCACATCCATAAATTGCTAGTGATTTTTGTGTTGTAAGAACATGGCATGTGTGTAATACAGTAAGCAATTGCCTTCAAGGCATGACCATCCCTTGCATATGTTTGTATGAATTTCTCCATTTTTTAAATAAATATTATATGGTTTTACGTGTATTTATATTCTAAATGATAATATGATTTTATCAATTAAAGAATGTATATTCACTTCAAGTTGCGATGAGCAGATGATCGAGAACGATACTGCCTTGGCCGTTTCGATCCATGCCATATTGTTGCGTGGAAAAACGATCAAAACTGTTGGCTCAGAAAAATATCTTTTAAGTCGAGCAATCACTGAATTTAACCTATTGAACTCGGAAACATGGCCCATGGCGGCTAAGGTAATGTTTTTCATTTGGGTATCATGGGCCATGGCGGCTAAGGTCATGTTTTTTACTTAGATGACAAGCACAGATCATGATAGACTTGGGCTGTATTTTTTTAAGTTTTAAAAAATAAAAATAAATAAAATAATATTATTTTAAAGTATTTACAAGAAAAAAACATTTTAGCAGAAAATTACTTTAAAAAACAAATTCTATGCACACTAAATAAGAGAAATCAATTGAAGACTTTTAAATCTGGTGTTAAATTAACACAAGAAATGATTAATTGAAAAGTGTTACACATTGGCGTACAGAATTGGCCGGCAACATCAATGCTAGATGCAGATTTATAGTAAATAGAGCAAGCCAAGACTGTTGAATCGAGAAGCATGTCTGAGAAAATTACATTAATGTTTACAACTAATAATACAGCTTTGCAATGGAAGAATGATTGATCTTAAATTAAATTGCAATCGAGTTCGTTGCAATTACTTGACTAATTCTCTTAATACAGCACATGAAAGCCAGAGAGGTACAATCATTGATGAACAAGACAGACTTTGAGGGAAAGCTAGGCTTGCGTAATCTTCCCAGAATAACTTGTCAACCTCGTATCGGAGAAATGGTTTTCCTATCGTTTACCATCTCATGTGCCCCAACTGGCAAAGATCATCTGTCAATGCACAGTTAATTTTAACACCTTCAGGTCTCACAAATAAAGCTCCAGTGCCACTGATTATTCAAATTCTTATGTGGCTAGTTTCCCAGTTTATGCAGCTAGCAGCCAATTTGGAGCCACTTCTGTTTCGATTTTACCTGATTCCTTTGAGCAAATCATTCGTCTCTCACAGTTCCATCTTCCTCTGAAATAATTTTTCCCTTAATTTTGCAACTATTTGATCATGAACCCCTTCATTTTCCATTAAGTATTGTTCAGCTACACGTTCATTGCCAAATACCTTTCTGCCAATGACATAGCTGCTTCCTTCTTTCTTGATGAGACTGTGCTCGCAAGCTAATTCTAAGACCTCAGATTCAGAGCAAAAGCCTCTCCCAAACTGTATCTCAAGTTCAGCTTTCGTCATAGCAGGAGCCAATTTATTTTTCACCACTTGTGCACACACCCCAAGACCGGTTATCTGAAAAACATAGCATTATTTAACAGAGCAAAACAGCAACAAGAACGTGAAAGACTTGATCAATCAGTTCAAGTAAACTAACATAAAAAATTTTATTGTTAACTAACACAAAAGCTTAAGAACGAGGAAAAATCTGATAGAAGGTAAATTGGAAAGGAAAAGAAGAATGAAATTTAAAGCAGGGAACACAGATCAATCAATCAAGGTAAACAAAGGACAAACATGACTGGAAGTATGGAAATTCATGCAGAATCCTAGACCATTATAAGCCAACAATATCTTATTTGTCCATCTACAAATTTATCACTTGTATACAAAGCTTAGAAACTCCACCAGATTTTCAAGCAAATATCAAATAAATAACCACAATTAGGTGCTTATGCAAAGAACATATCTCTGAGGAACATGACAATGGAATTTATTCAGGTCACATGTTAGCAATGGCGCTAAAGAATATACCCTGTCCTCAGTCTTGAGCAGTCTTGTTCTGATCATTCTCAAACGCACAGCTGAATAGAATTTCAAGGCATTTCCGCCACAAGTGACCTCTTCTGCACGCCCTGATTTTAAACTTTTTCTAACCTGGATAAAGACAACAATAACGATTGGTGAATATTATTTTCCCCATAAGTTACTGTTTACAGCAACCGTACAGAATATTTGAAATGTTTTGGCGGGAAGTCTAGAACTCAACCTGATTAAGAAAAATAATGAGAGTTTGTGATTGGCATAATGAATAATTGATCTTTCGTAGTGCTTGGGTCATTAATCGTGATTGTATATCTTCAAAGGTGCCTCCTACCGCAGTATCAATCTCACGTTGGGGGACAAGTGCAGCAACCTGTAAAAAAAGGCCTGGAACGGTATTAAGCACGATGACTGAGATAAAATAGAAAAGGACACCATAGAGATCCACAAGTGCAATTTATAAGGGATCAAAAAGCTATAACAAAACGTTACAATAACTATTGATAACAGGGTAAGGTCATGGACACAAAGATGTGTGTGTGGGAGTGTCTGCTTGAGAATTAATTACTTACACTATCCACCACGATAACATCTACAGAACCACTTTTAGTCAGAGTATCGACTACACTGAGCAAATTTTCAGCACAATCTGGATGTGAAATAAGAAGATTTTCTGTGTTTATGCCCATTGATTCAGGAAGTAAAGGGTCCATTGCATTCTCTACATCAAGATATGCACAATATCCTGACAAAAAGACATTGTATGGCTCAGATTTAAATAGGATATAATTATTTTAACCACATGGGCAGCAAAAGCATCTCGAAAGGCCAAATACAAGTAAAAGAACATAAAAAGATCAAAATAATAATAAGTAGATAACTGATCATTAGAAATAGAAAATCTTCAAATATATCTTACTGTTGCTAGCTTCTAGTGTATAAAGATGAATTTTTTAGCACTAAGAATTTTGCTAGCTTCTGGCGCATGATGGCTAATATACACAATAATGTTTTAGTACTAAGCAGTTTAGCCTTTTTTATTTGGCCATCCTCTGTCACAACCAAAGATAATGAAGAAAATTATTTGCTTCTTTCTTGTCTAATTTAAGATATAGGAGATGGTGGTAACTAAACGCACAGGATAAGATCACTTAAGTGTATACATCTATCCATCCATGTCTTATTCCCTTTCTACAATTTTAAACATCTCTCTATCCATCTATCCATGTCTTTGGGTGTGGGTGTGGGTGTGGGTGTGGGTGTGTGGGTGCATTTTACATGCAGAGATAAAATATATATATCTATCTATCTATCTATTAATTTACCTGGTTTGGGTTTAGGTATGGGTGTATAATCATATATCACACAGAGAAACTCTAAAGTTATTTACTTGGCAAACGAGAAAAGTTTCAGGAACAACGGTGTAACGGTGAGAATTTTTCAGCAAAAGTTTTAGAAAAGGAAGAAAAAAGGAATGTACATTGACTGTAAAATTCAAGTGATTTGGCATACTGTAGCATCAACTAATCTTTCTGACAAAACTAACAAGTTCAGTGTCAAAAACAACAAAGTTGACAGAAAATGACAAAAACACTCTACAGAAACATGAAAACCTTCATAGATAAAGTTAAAAGCATATTATGAAAAACCTACAACATGAACTAGAAACCAATATAAACCTATACCCAAGTTATCAAGTGTGCATTTCCTTGCACAGTTACAAGAAAAAAGAAAGTGGAATCTAGTGATAAAAATGCTTTCCATCCTGTATAAAACCAAAATATAGAGTAGTTCTGCGGTTTCCTGAGCTGCTGGTAACAAAAGACAAGGAAAAAGGTTACTCTATGTGTTCCTAAAGAGCCTTCCTGAAAATGGAAAATGCGCACAGATCATGACAAAATACAGATGAAAGGCTAAGCCTAGTGGAACATAGGTGATGAATCTAGTGATCATTAACTAACCAGTAACAGGGAAGAAGTGGGTGAAATGGAGAGAAAAAAAATGACTTGATATCAGGACAGTTATTTTTCATAACAAGGATTAATAACTGAAATTGGCAAATGAAACCTCAAGTCATCATATCAGAGTGCCAAAACCTATGAATATTATTTAGCAAGGATTTTATTATGCAGTGCTCCAATAAAATTAATCTAAGGTTTTGTAATCCATGTAAGGGGTCTGATTTTCAAACTGCAACTAATCAATTAAAAATCTAACCTGATATCCTTGTTAGGGTTATGCATGCTAACTTTCATAAAATGTAAAACAGAAAGCATGACAAATCTAGTAGCACACACCTCCAAGTTTTTGAGCTTCCTTGATAATATGAAGTGCAAGAGTTGTCTTGCCAGAAGCTTCTTTCCCATAGATTTCAACCATTCTTCCCTGCAGAGTGCAAGGCAGATTTCTAAACAAAGTTGTCTTGAGGATTTTTCAAAATTCATGGCTCAACTAAAATGTCTACGATCAGATCAGGTAGACATTCATCGCAAATCAATTAATATACAAATGCTAGATTTGAAGCTTCACGTTATCTTCACAACTGTAGTTGCTATCCCAACAATCACAAAGGCTCAGCATTGATAAGCATGCCATAATTTAGTTCCTTAGCAATCCATCACCATGGTCCCAAAAGCAAATGACACAACAAAGGAATAGAATGAATAGACCTTAATAGCAATCCAAAGAATATAAAGTGGAACAAACATGGTAGACAAAACTGAAAACCTAATTTAAACTAACAGCCACGTTTTATAACCAAATCACCTTCGGTAATCCACCAATGCCAAGTGCAAGATCAAGCTTCAACGAGCCTGTTGATATTACAGGAGCCCTTCGTGAGTTGAAAAACCGCTGCAATGACAACATAGACTCTCTACCAAATTCACCAGCTAGCTGTGTGAGAGCCAAACGAAGTGCATTATCTTTCTGTTTTGCTTCGCCATCATCATGGAGTTCATCAGGTTCAAAATCTGAAACTTCACCAAGCAGTAAAAAATCATTCTTAAACTGACTAATCAAACCCCAAATCACTCACTCAGCACCAATAAAATAGTATCGCACTCTTGCATACAATTCTGCAAGTGAATTTACAGAAACTGAAAATAGCAAAAAAGTGACTGATTACCTACAGAAGAAAGACTATTATCATTGCTTCCAGTAAAAGTGGTTGCATTTCTTCCATTCTGCCCAAAAAACAATAATTGTCACCAACAAATAAAAAAAAATGACATTATAATAAAGTAAACAGAAAACCAAATGAAAAGGTAACAAAAACCCAGTTCAAAGAAAATCTTCAATTGGTGAAAGAAAGCAAGAAATTAAGAATTCCTTGATATTTATCAAGATCATGAGCATATTGTGTATAACACATAATGCTACAAGCTTAAAAATTGAAAATATAGCTAAGAAAAGAAATAGGAAGAGAAGGAACCTGATATAGAGAAGGGAGGAGAGAGGAAAGTCGAAATCTTGCGAAGGAATTGAAACGATGTGATTGAATTGAAAGTACCATTTTCCCCCTTTGTTAGGGTTTTAGGTTTATCAGTCTGTTGATTTGGGGGTCTCGGATTTTAACTATTGCCTGCCAACTGTTCTTTCTGTAAATTTATTCCTTTCATTTTTTATTTTTTTTTCTAAAAAGATATGCAATTTTTCATTCCTAAAACCTTCTCAATTATATTTTGCAAAGGGTCTTCAATTTATTTTTTTTTATTTTATGTAAGGGTCTTTTATTCTTTACTGCTATCATATAAGCCCAAGCTTTTAATTATTATTATTATTATTATTATTATTATTATTATTATATATTGTTATGAGATTGCCTTTTTTATGTATATTTGGTCTTAAATAAGTCATGTTTATTGATGGAAAAAAATAGCATATTTAGAAAGGAAAAGGAGGAACAATGGGAAATTTTATTGTTTTTTGAACTGGATTTCGTTTTCGAACAACGTATTCATTAATAATTGTGAGCTTCGGTTCTTCAATTGGTTCCTCGGGACCGGAGTAAATAACTTGTTCACTAGGAGGTCATGTTTTGTATATCCTTAAAATATTTAATTGTTAGATTTATTCATCATGCCAATTGCATTTATTATAACAAAAGTTAAATGAAGTGGATAAATTACTATAAATCAAGAATTAATTATCTAGGTGGTCAGTGATAAAAGTTTGGGATCAAGAGGTTTGCTCTCTCTGAAATCTCAGATTCGAGCCATGTGGTTGCTTATATGATAGTCATTGGAGGCTTACATGGTCGTTAACTTCAGGGCCCGTGAAATTAGTCGAAGTGCACGCAAATTGACCCGAACACCTATATTAAACTAAAAAAAAGAATTGACATGATCTCGATAATACAGACCAATCCCTAAGCAACATGCAGTGAACTACCAAGAACTAATTAAATGTAGTTAAATTATTAGATATAATTCGACATGTTAGATGTAATTAGATTAATGTAATTTTTCATTTTAGTTTTTTTCAATGATGAGTTGTTTGAATAAGAACATGCAACCAATTGCATTTCAGTTGGTTGAGCTACTGTCTTGTATGAAACCAATTAATGGCTATGAAATTTATACATGTCGAACATAGTGAAGAGGTCCATCCTTTGCTTGGTGATGAGGACCCACGAATGCTATGTCAAAAACTAGAACGAAGCTAGATTACATATCAGCATAGTATGTTATATATCTCCTTTATATAGCCCATTATACTTTCAGTGTAAAAAAATATGAAAAAACTGCAATCAAATTACTACTTGAACCACGGATTAAAGCATTGCCCTCTTTTCCCGTTTATAATGGATGATAAAATTACACTTATAATGAGTACATTCAAGGGCCAAGTCATCGCAAGGTTCGCCACAAGTATGGCATGCAGTGTAATCGTCTGTTTTTTCAACCAAAGCGAGAGGGTGAGGGTGGATGTCGACTGTGTAACTGCCCCCTAGCTTGATAAATGGATTTTTCCCAAGAACGCATTCTCGATGAGCATCAAAGTCACATTCCTCACAACGGTAGAACCAGAGCTTTGGGTCTCTTTCTTTTTCACAAATCTGACAGACATATTGGTAGTCATTTGGATCAATATAGGTGAGGAAGAGAGGATGTTCATCATACCTGTGTCGCGCTTTATCAGGTAGAGTAGCACATTTAAAATCCAGGTTGAAGTCACAAACAACGCACCTGAATGTTTGAGACTCTCCACTAACACCACAGCCACTGCAATGACGATTCTCGCTCTCCACGGCAAGATAAAGGGGATGCTCATGACCACCATGTTCAATGGAATCTTTTGTTGATTTGAAGCATCGCACGTCGAGGAAGCTATGACATCTATCGCAGTTGTAGCTGAATCCATGACAATATTGCTCACAAATAGCACACTGAAATGGATCTTCCTCCCATGTGTTCAAGATGAGTATCAGAGGGTGTCTGTCATACTGCCAATATTTTTTCCTAGGTAATCCTATGCAGGCTTTGTCTAGAAAGAAATTACACTCAGTGCAACTATAAAATGGAGTAAAAATTGGTAACATGCACCCGTCACACTTTGGATCATTGTTAAACTCGTCAATGAGGATTAGGTTATGTTGATGACTGAAATGTTTGATCTCTGCAATTATTCTTTCGTCTCCATGCTTGATCTCACGGACAATATCAAAGCTAGATTCCTTGAATTCATCATTCATAGTTATACTTCTTTCATCTCCATCACTCTCTGTATTAGATAGACGATATTGTATACCACAATTCACATGTGCAACAAAGTCGCAATCTTGGCAATAATAAACTCCATAATTTGTGTCAACTCCATCACGACAAATTCCACAATACTTGTTTCTAGAGTTACATTGTTGAAGGTGATAGGTGTGGATTATTCGAGGATGCTGGTGAATACGCAATTTAATGGAGCGAGGAAACGAAATGCAAGTTTTGTGGACTATGAGCTGACACATGGTGCACACGAAAGGGGAGTCATCTCCATCAGTGCCACAGGCATTGCATGTGAAAGAGACGATCTTCAACGGAAGCGACTTTGGTAGACAAATAAATTGATGTTCCTGACCTTCAACTTCCGAAAGGCACGGTGGAAGAGCACATTTGATATCAAGGTAAAAATTACAGAAAGAACAACGGTAAACAAAACTCTTGCAGGTTTTGTTGCACAAATCACACATCCATTTCCCGGTATGATGAGCTGGTGGTTTTGCTAATAGATGAAGAGGGTGTTGAGGGTGCAAGCACCGCTTGATCTCCTGGGGTAGCTCAGTACACTTTTTGTGAAGAAAGAAGTTGCAAGAAGTGCATCGATAACTAGGACCCGATATTGGTTCATCGCACCCAGAGCACATAACTCCTTCAACATGAAATTCTTGCTCTTCATTCGAAATCAATGAATGATCTATGTGGGCAAATTGATGTGCCTGACTATCAACTTCAAAAAAACACTGTTGAAAAGCACATTTGATATGAAGATCAAATTTGCAGACAGAACAATGGTAAACGAAACTCTCGCAAGTTTTTTTGCACAAATCACAAATGCATCCCAAGATATAATGTGACGGTGGCTTTGCCAATAGATGAAGAGGGTGTTTAAAATGAATGTGCCGCTTGATCTCACGGGGCAGCTCGGCACATGTCTTATGAAGAAAGAAGTAGCAGGAGGTGCAACTGTAGCAAGGACCCCAGATTGGTTCGTCGCATCCAGAGCAAATAACTAGTTCGCCACTATATTCTAGCACTTGATTAATCAAGATCAATGGATGAACTGGGTGGCTAAAATGTTCAACCTCCATTTCACTTTCTCTCTTAGATCAGGTACAGAGGAGACTTGAGAGTTAGGTAGACCAAATTCAGTTCAACAAAGGTAAAGTCGCTGAACATGGCATGAAATTGGAAAAGCCAATAAAAGTTTAGTCCTACTAGTATTCAATTGCTCACCTTTTTTACCAGCAACTTGACTTTTTCACTGACGGCTAAGCAAAACCAAATAGAGGGAAATGCCATTTAGATCGGAGCTTAACAAAGGCATCGATCAACTGCTGAAGATCCATTTTTCTTACTTCTTGCTATCATTCAAAGGCTATCTGAAAGAGAGTCAAAAACAAAATTTATTCAAAAGACTCAAAACTCAAAGAATCCCAGAGGGAAAAGGAGGCGTGGTCTGTCACAAAATAGAAGAAGGTAGGAATGGGTAGATGATTAATCGACGCATCAGGAAATCCATAGGTGCCTCTTTTTGTGCTGAGGAGAGTGAGTATCTGTGGAGGAGAAGACATGGCCCAAAGGTTCGGTCGAAATAACTTTGAAGCTTTCTCCACGTATTTATTTGTACCATTTTGGACCTTTCCTTTTAGATAAAACTTAACAAAAATAAAACAAAAAATCAACGTTGGAGACATGTTGTTCGATATCATTATTATTTTTAGTTATATAATAATTAAAATAGATATTCATGCGATTAAAATTATGTAAAAAAAAGTGATTTTTAGCCAATATCCTCCTTTTCTTATTATTGTATTTTTTCATAAAAACATATCTTTTTTTTATTAGTGGTGTGGTTAATTGAACAAAAACTAAAGGCAATTAAAATAAATATACAGAAAATTGTGATGATTTGAGATATAGAGGAAAAAATATTTATTTTAAATCAAAATTTCATTCGCTAATTCATTTGTTTTTTCTCTTATAAAAAATATATCTTTTTTACTAGAAATATTTTTTAAAAAAATAAAAAATTACCATAATCTTAAAATCAAGTTTTAATTAAAAAAACAAAAAAAATCATGAATTTATAATTTTGGCCTGAATGTATTACAAAATATAAGAATAATAAAATTAAAAAATATCATATAAAAACTCACAATAAAAAAATAAATATTTTATTTGATTGAATATTCATGAATAAATATTTTCCGAAATTATACATATTGGATTCATATGTATTTATTTAGAAAGTAATTGTTAAAAAATAGTAATATTATTTAAAAACATTGTCATAATCAGATAAATATTTAAATATTACTTAAATAAATTTA
>Ga0307515_10022845_pt1 | contig 11003 bp, 9 predicted proteins | sample 17_EM_MG_FD_194513 | JGI IMG/M metagenome (GOLD analysis project Ga0307515, IMG submission 194513) | Populus trichocarpa ectomycorrhiza microbial communities from riparian zone in the Pacific Northwest, United States - 17_EM | ecosystem: Host-associated > Plants > Roots > Unclassified | place...
AAAAGGACTAGGACCTCTTCTCATATCAATTAATTCAATTTTTAAATATTTTTTTCAATCAATTCTAACTATAATTTCGTCTAAGTTATAGGTAAGAAGGTTTAACGAAAACAATATTATTTTAATTAAAAAAAAAACCTCAATAATTTTATTTTAGTTAATTAGATCATGGGTCATTCCTGGTTTTTACCTACAACTTTGATTAATTCTTTTCTTTTTGAAAGATTCAAGTTCTAAATCTATTAGGTCTTGAATAAACCCACGAGATTAATTCTTTTCTTTTTGAAAGATTCAAGTTCTAAATCTATTAGGTCTTGAATAAACCCACAAGATTGATCTAGGCTTTTTATTGTTTATTTTCTCTTTTACTGCTTGTAATTTTTCAAGAATTGAACTTATATCCTGTTTATTTTTACATTTCAAAAGCATTTTTAAAAAATTTAAATTTTTTTGTTTTTTAAATTTTTTTGTTTTTTAAATTTTTTTGTTTTTTAAATTAATATATATATTTTTTATATCATTTTAATATGTTAATATTAAAAATAATTTTTTAAAATAAAAAATATTATTTTAATAATTTTTTTAAAAAATATATTTTAAAAAATAAACATGTACAACTAATTAAACATTCTTAAAGCTAAGGATTCACAGCAGTGAAAAAAATTATTACCGTAATAAATGAGCATGATGTCTTGATTAGTGGCTATCAAAAACTCTTTCCACTCTGACAATCCTTTTCTTCAGCTTTTATCTTCCCCTCCGTCGTGTCAAGACTCACAGTAAGTCATGTTTTTGCCACTTGGAATTGGAGATGGTTTTTAACTCACCCATGCCTTCTTCTTCTTCTTCTTTTTTTAGAAATATTCTTTCGCATAATTATTTATAATCAAGAATTCAGAGTTCTTGAAGAATACAAACTCAACTTTTCAAACGGAGTATTGGACCTTGTAATTTCTGTACTTGCTCCATGACATCTACCCATCAGCCAACAGGCCCGGCCCACACCCCACACCCCAGAACCAAGTCTGTATGAAGCCCACACTTCAACTTGCCGTAATGTTATGATGGGCCCAACTCAAGCCCACATTTAAGCTCTATCTTAACGAGAGCCATGGCATTTTCTCCCCAACCAACGTTATACACATTTTTTTGAGCTCTCTGTCATCATTCTGCACTGCATGGTACCTCTACTTTTTTGGCTGATCATCGTTTTTTATTTATTTATACAGTAATTCTTTTTGTGAAGCAACGCAGCGTTTAGCTTTATTTACAGAAACCGGGGTTTATTGTTTTATTAGAAGGTGTTAACGAGCAAAATTATGGAAAGTTAAGCCATTTTAACCTATGATATAATCTTGAACATTTTTATGATGCCGCATGTAATTGTTCTTCAATGATTTTTATTTTTATTATTGTTGTTGTTTCCTGGCATGAAAAGGCTCTCCATAAGAAAAGAGAAATCAATCAATCAATCAATCAATCATACTTAGTTGATACAGATGTAATCAATTAAACAAAATATTGAGTGCAATTATGCTGTACAACGCTCTGTGGAATTCACCAACAAGGACATTTTTCTGGGGGGTTGAGTGCTGAAGGTGGGAATCCTGCTCCACCAATGTCCCGTAAATATTGCTGAAAAAACGTGAAACTTATGTGCTTTGCTTCAATTTAATGGGTTTTTTAGTGTTTTTTTATTATTATTGTTGTTGTTGGCAGCCTTGTTTAGGTTTACAAGATATATACGGAGACGATACTAAACTTTTCTGAGGATGGTGGAAGCTAAGAATAGCAATTAAACAGATAATATATAGTTTTTTTACAAGTAAAAAAAGCTGCAAATTCAAACCTCAATCAAGTCTATTATTTCTTTTGGTACAACAAAATTTAAAAACAGAACTAAGATCTAGAAAAGAAGCTTCCTATTGAGCATGTTAGCAACAACAGGCTCATTCCTAAGTGAAAGAATTCCTAAATTTTCAATCTTGAAACATCCTTAGCTTAGCTGTATATTTAACCATAAAATCCTCCCTTGCATTGGCTTTTTTACAGGTATGATGAAGTTTCACCTCCCAGGCTAGCAAATATCTTCACTGCAAGAGCTCTAAACTTATAAAACTCCTCCTGCTGCCGTCAGAAACCAGAGGAATAGCATTTTAGAGTAAGAGTTGCACAAAATCCATAGCCTCTCCCAAGCTAATTAACAAAAGACCATACTTCAAGGCCAATAATTCAGGCGAAAGATTACCTTCAGTGCCTACAAATCTAGTATAATTCAGGCGAAAGATTACCTTCAGTGCCTACAAATCTAGTAAATTAACCCCACAACAAATGAACCTGCTGAAGTACGAATAAGACCACCAAATCCAGCTCTCCCTGGATCACCTAGAGAACTAATTCCATCCACGTCTAACTTATCAAAGTCCTCTGCAGGACGCTGCCAAGAGCACTCTAAAGGATATGAGGTGCTAGCCTCGGTACTCTTCCACGCCGAAATGCAATCAACAGCCATATTGTGAATGTTCCTGATAAGCCATCATCACCTCCATAAAAGTCGCCAAAACTCGTAATATTCTTGTGACGTCATATCCACCACATAGTACTTAAGAATAAATTGGCAGAATTAGAAGAAGCCAGAGCCCTAATCCATGCATTGCATGGCATTGCTGCAACCGCATCCATTAACATTGCTCAATCCAATTATGCTCCAAATCCTCCTCTCCTCCACACAGTCCCTCAACATTGTTTATCGCAGACCCGAACAACATCACTATGTTTGTGAAGTTTCGACAAGAATAAGCATGACGATGAAGTTCTATTACTGTCAACATCATCAAGGTATTCGTCCTCCTCCATCCTTGTTAATGAGTATCCATTGCGTTTATTGTTAAAAAATAATATAAATCATATATTAAAATAACTTAAATTATTAAGTTGAGATGATTTTTTAATAAGATATTAAAATATTAATTATCAAGTAATCACGAGTTTAAATCTCATTATTTATATTTATTCGTAAAAAAATAAAAAATCAAGATGGTTTTTAACACCTATGATTGAGATCCAAACATAGCCTTTGTAGAATGAAATGATACCTCTTTTAGGCTGCCCCCCGTATGCCTTGTAACTCCACCGAGTTTCACATTTGAACACTTGAAAAGAGATTATCATGAAGGGTTTCACTTTCAGCTGATTTTTTTTTGTATAATGGGTTGCATTAGTCAGTCACTCTCTCAACAAGACAGAAAATACAGCAGAAAAATCCTAGTTTGGACATTAGACAGCATATAAAAGGTGGGAGACAATCTTGGTCCACCCTGCTGATTCTAAGCCCTACAATAAATCCTCAATCAAAGCACTTCTCGTAATAAAATGGCTAATTGCCTTCGCTACGAGCAAATTTAAGAAAGTAGAGGTGCATCACCCTAGTCAAGCCTCACCAAATACCGCGATTTTCAGCAGCGTCGCACTAGTTCCCTACTCGATAAATAGTATTTACTTCGAGGAAAGGAACAATGTTTTCACATTTTATCATTCTGTCCAAGGATCTTTCTAGTCTAAACTGTGACCATTGTTTGGCTTCATTAATTAAATGGTGGTCATTGTGATGATTTCATCTCAATGAAAGGGGACAAGGAGAGTTGATGGTAATAACTTTTGGATTTTGAATGACCTTTCATGTTTAGCGAATGACGCAAGCATTTATCATAAAACCCATGTTTGAAGTAATCATGATATGCTACTATCTCTTCAAATTTTCAAATATTTCTTGTCTCGAATATGTGTGACCGTTATTAGTGAGTTTCATCCAAAATCCACAGATGTTCCTTCCACATTGACATCACAACATTTCAATTACTTGTTAGAGCTATGGCTCTGGCATTCCTTACTGACCTTCTCTTCAGAAACCAAAAGGCTATGGAATGATCTTGGAATCATGACATGTCAATTCCTGCTAAAAAGCATCCTGGGCTTGAGTACATCGTCCCTTTGACATCTATCATAAACTGGCCAAAAAAAAGCAGCACTTGAACAAATTTGTTCGACTTTTTCATTAAGGTAACTTACACATTAGCTTAGCAAAATGAATGGTCGATCGTCATATTTTTTTATTTTTTATTTACTACCATAGCACTGTGAAATCTGAAATACCCTAGTTATAGGCTAACATGACTACATGAAAATTCTTGAAGAAACGGAGGAAAACTGCAGTAGATACACCATTAAAAAGGGATAAGAATAAAGAGGCACACACACTAATCTCTATGCAACTCAACAATATTGCCTATTTTTTACCAGTGCTGAACAAGTTCTTTCTTATTCCTTAAGTGGTCTGTTAAATAAGTAAAAAATCATTACAACATTGTGACTTATGACAAGTACTGGTCATGAACTTCTGAATTGAATAAACAGTATGAAAGAAATATCTCTCAATTAGTTGTCAGTATAAAAGGTTTTTGTGGTAAAATGCCTTCCTGCTTCCTTCACAGCTTGCGCCGTCATGTTAGCTCGAGCATTGCATACTGTGCTTTCGGTTTTCTTTGCCTGCAAATCATATACACAAGAATTTTGTGAGTGAGAAACGAAATTCCCATTTTATATTCTGAACTTTGATGTTATTAATGTCCTCGTAGACTGTCCATTTAGAACACGTAAATCCTCTTTTGATCTACGTACGTATGGCCTGTCTGCTGATTGGATGTGATGCTTAGAGGCGTTATATAAGCTAAAACATACTTTGGAATTAATTAGGGATGCATGAGCATGTGCTTATGTGAGGGTGGTTTGGATCATTACATAGTTTATAACATGGCTGCTTGAATGCTGGATCTTCAGTTATCGCAGGAGGTTCCTGGCCATATATCATCTCACAGCTCATATCATCAAAATCTGCGAAAATCAGATAGCACACAGTTAGCATCTTAGCTGCAGTAGACAGATGCTCTTCATTTAAGTCATCATGTGTTGATTGCAAAATTATAATTAACAATGGTGGCCTCTGTGCCTAGCTAATGATTGGCACGTGGGAATGTAACGAACGTTCAACTTGGGTGCTTGTTGTGATACTACATGGGATAGGTTTAGAATAATGTGCTTGTTTCGGGAACAGATGAATATTAGTGTCTTGCATTGAACATTGTCGACTTGATGGCACTAATCATGGAATCGTATATTTCTAATTAACGTTCACGAATTCAGGTATCTTTGACTGGATTTGCATAATGCAATTTATATTAGCAGTATTCATCCCTGTGTGATGGAATTTTCACCTTAGATTGGATGGATCTAGTTGCATTTTTGCACCCTTAGTGGTTATACTCGGGGCCCTCCTTTGACATGATGAGCATGGCCTCCACGTTCTCTAGTGCAGGTACTGTTACTCCCGGAAGCATATCCCTTTTTCTTTTGTTGCTTTTCAATTGCTATAGGCGTAAAATCGGGAATGATCGTTGTTCTTTTGGAAACTCTTCTATTTTAATGTTCTACATATTATAGAAAGTGTTGAATTATATGATGTATATTATAGTAATTTTACTTATCATGTATGGCGTATAGGTTTAATCTTGTGTAGGGCTCTATAATCTTACTAATGTATGCTACCCTACTTATATAAATAAAAAAGGATAGCTAACACATTGTTTAAGCCTCTTATTGTTCTATTGTTTTTAACAACGCAGCTCCTACCACCATTGTTATCCTTGATCTGATTCTCCCTTCCTTGCCCAAGGTAATTACATTGACATTATCTTCCTTTTCGTTTGTTGAATAAGCTAGTGGTTCTCTTCTTCCAACTCTTGTCGCTGCTGCCACTGGTTCTCGTCTCGCAGCTTTCATGCCTCTCTTAAACACTCAACAATAATTTTTTTGAAGCTCTCAAACACTAATAATTATCTTTATTGGTAAATGCAGATGAAGTCATATCTTATTGGTCATAGAGTATTTCACTTTGTTGATGGCTCATTTCGTGTCCCTCTTCTCGACTTGCCACTTTCAATGGTTCTCCCTTTCAGATCAATCCATCTTTTCTACTTTAGAAACAACTTATTTTAAATGCCCTTCTCTCTCTCTCTTTTCATGGATGTGATGCACCTTGTCATTAAGTGTCAGAATTCATGCAGTTCTTAGCACACTTTTGAATAAGTTATTGCCTCTCCGGCGAACTCTAGAATTATATAATTTCATGGCACTTTCCAAGAAATCTGTCAAGGTGATGATTTTGTCACTATTTTATTTGCCAGAAAGAGAACTCCTTGTTTGATGAATTGGCAGTGGCTAGAAGGCCTATTTCGTTATAGGATTTGAACTTATATGTGTTTCACGAACTTCATGGTGAATTTAAGGACTTTGTGACTAGTTTATCCACCAAGACTAACCATCTTTCCTACACTGACCTCCACAGTTACCTCCTCACTCATGAGTTTTTTCATAAAAGTTTACTTCAATCCATTGAAAGCTCTGTTATTACCCTGTTGCTGCCTACACCAGCTCAGCCCCCCTTAGCTTTTATTGCTCAGGGTCAGTTTTCCTCCTCTCATAGACAGTCCTTTGGTTCTCATAACAACAGCTACAATTCTTATCGTGGTAGAGGTCGTTTTCATAGTGGTTGGCGCAACAACAATATAAATTTTAATAATGACACTACTTTTTACCGTGGGAATAATGGTCCTAACAATAGGATTTGGTAACAACATAATTAACAGCAAGGAAATTGTTCCCTTTCATCAAATCAGTGGTCTAATACATGATCTGTTAGGTGTCAACTTAGCTATACTTTTGGTTAGTCGGCTCAACAGTGTTCCCAACTCCACAATCACTAGTTACAAGATAATGTCAACCTAGCTCTTAGCAATATTTCCACAGGAATTTATGCTGGTTAATTGGTTTATAGACACATATGTGAATTAACATGTCACTTCTAATATTGCGAACATGACAGGTTCATAACCTTATCTTTGTAATGATCAATAGCATATTGGTGATAATAAGAGACTTATCATCTACCATATTGCTCATACTAAATTACACCAAAAAAAACCTTTATTTTGTCTAAGGTTCTATATGTTTCTCGAATTGAAAAATCATTGTTATATGTTCATAAGTTGATGCGGCAGAAGGTAATTTTCTCACAAAATTAAATCTATCCAAACAGACTAGGGTTATGAATATAAAAAATTACATACTTTTTTTCAGGCCATTAGTGTTCACCACTAATTAATTTGTCCATATACTCATAAACGAAATGACATTGTTACATGTCATCATCGACATACAGTCAAAATTGGTCTTACTTTTCTGGTTCGTTTAAAGCACCTTTATGGTTTTGGAATTATATGTTTGAAACTTCTATGTATCTCATTAATTGTATGCCTACTCTTATATTGTAAAATAAATCTATTTGAATGTATATTACACCTTACTCCGGATTATAATTTTTTATGTACTTTTAGGTGTCTTTATTATCCCTTTTTATGTTCATATAATGTTCATAAGTTAGACTTTTGCTCCACTTCATGTGTGTTTCTAAGTTATAGATCCTCTAATTAAGGTCATTGTTGTCTTAACATGTTATCTCAAAGAATTCACATTTCTCGTCATAAAAGATTTCATGGACATGCTTTTTCATTTGACAATTTTGTCCAGGTAGCTAATTTTCCTATGCCTTCAATTTACATTTACCAAACTCCACTACACACCTGCCTTCTCTAAGTACTTTTCTAATACCTAAATCCAACTCACTACCTATGATACCTCTCTCAATTGACCGTTCGATCGTGTCTTCCAGCCCTGCTCTTATATCACAACATGCATCTTTATTTATCGATCATTCTTCAAGTTCTACCCCTTCAGTGACATTAGTTTCAACCTCCTCTGATGTTGTTGCCCAATCTGGTTCGATGTTTGGTTCAACATCTTCTGCCGCATCAACTTCATCACCTCATGTTTTGGACTTGGTTATTGATTTGTCCAACTACCCTATTTAGCAAACTTCGAGTTCATATCTTTCCTTTACTATTCCAGCACCTCGATACCATCCTATGGTTCTTTATTCCTAACAGTCCAAAACAATAAATCTATCAACGACTTTGGCTTCCCCTAACACCTCTACATCATGGGTAACTACTTCTTATGGTTTACATATCACTCCTAGTTCATGTTTCTCCCTTCATGGTTTTATTAATGTTGATTGAGTTGATAGTATTGATAATCGTAAGTTAACTAGTGGTTATCTTGTAAAGTTTGGTACTACTCCTACTTCTTGAAAATCAAGCAAATAACGATCAAGATGATCAAGATGGCAGGCACATTTTTTAAGCCTCCTATTATTTTCAACTCTACACATTATACGTTCTTTGCAGTGCAAAATAAAATTTGAGAATATTGATTTTTTATGAATTATTCTGTGTTTGTTCTTCTTAAGATTTTCAAACGCAGTATCTTATGATACATGCATACAAAAATTTGGTTCCTATGCCTGTTTGGCCGGCAATGCTTATAGTTGCTGAAGGAGAATACTTACTTGGAACCATGTTAACTGGCATTCCAAAGGAGTGCTTGATAAATGTTTGACTTGGAACCTTGCATAGATTAGTACACATCCCAATACAGTCTGTCTCCTCTAAAAACCTGCAAGGTGTAGATTTGATGGCTAAATACCAAGAGCAATGAAAACTTCAATGATGATTTGATAATTTCCATTGCGATGGCCATGATGGTAATGGAGAAGGGGAGAGCCTTGAAGCAACAAAGCAGATTGATTTGGGAAAGAAAGTGTCAACATATATGAGATAGCAGGGGGGCCTTATGACTATGAATTTCGTCTAGGTTGAAATTACAGAGAAGTTAATATTTACCTGCACTTTTTTATGTGAACCACATTCTTTTCTTTTCTTCCATTGAAGTCGGATTCCCGCACCTTGTTTTGTAAAATTGATAAAATCACTCTCGTTAGTGTATAACTCACAATTTAATACAGAATGCTATTAATTAAGACAAATTTAGGTAAAAAAAAAAAGGGGGGGGCAGAGCATGAGGGAAAACAAATATGAGTAAAAATATTAATGGTTGAAGGCCAACGTTAGTATTGGATCAGCAACTTCTTCTTTTTTCTGGCTCAATTCTCGATTTTTCAAGCTGCCGTGACAAATTATCTCTTGATGACTTTCTTCAGCTACTGGCATGTTTTTTCCCATGGCAAAGGAACTGAGGCGAGAGGGGGAAGAAAAAGAAAAGGATGCTCCACCACTATTTTTTTTTCTTAAGGAAAAAAAATGAAAATTTTAATTTTTGGTGTAATTTCCATGTAAACCCATCTAAAACAACAAATCATGGAAATGGAATTTCCCTACCTCGCAGGGTCCGACTAGCCAAACAAAGAACAAGGTTGTGAAGGCAGCAAAATATTCTCTTGTAAACGTGCACTGTGGTAGCATGATCTTTACCTGCCACAAATCAAAACAACAACACTGATTTATTATAATATCGGAGCATACTATAAGGAATTTAGGAATTATTCCTCACGTGACAGAGATTGGTAGATAAAATAATTAATGGTTCGATAATATCTAAAAGGTCTTCTTGTAGTGATTCATGTGCCTCTGTCTCAAACATGTCCAAATCAACTTTGCATCAAGGATGGAAGGAATGAGAGGAAATATTATCTCCTTTTGATAAAATAAATAAAGAGGAGGAAGAGAATGAAGAAGATGATGATGATGATTATGCATGTTTTGCCACTAAGGCATGTTGTTTCAGATGGTGTTGGCATTTACAGTAACAGCTGCTAAAAGATGCAGTCAGAATGCTTTATTTCATACACACATAGATTTACTACTCAACTTGCATTATTTCTGGGATCGAAACTGATAATCTGAACTCATTTGTTCTCAAAGAAATAGAGATGAGAGGCCTAGGAGTTCCCATGCATTTCTCTCTATATATGTATGCATGAAACCTGATTAATAGTTCTATATATCGGTAATATATAAACAAGAAAAATATGCATCGAACTTGCCAAGGTCGATATCGTTGCGGGGATGGCTCTATTAAGAGATTGAAGCACAACCTCGTGTTGTTGAGTTGGACTGAATTTCCGCCATGTATCTCTAGCTGTCTGTGTCAAGCTCTCATAATCTCTCTTGCTGTTTCTCATCCCTGCACATGTTTTCGTGATCTGATTTTCTTTCCTCGAAAATGAAATGAAGAAAAGACCATATGAATAATCAAAAGAAATTAACTAAACCTGTTGCATCTTGAAATCGCTGCGATAGATAGTTTATAGCTAGCTTAGCAAACCAGCTATCGTTATAGACAGTAGTATTTTTCGTAAGTCCTCCTAACATATCAGTAGGATGCGAAGCTTTCTTTTCCTCTCCAGTCATATTATTATCTGGTGTTCTTGTTAGAACGGCAAGAACAGGAGAGCGATGTTTGAGCTTACAAGCACGCTTCTGTCGCGGCAGGGATGGAACAGGACTTCTAGTTTGACAAAGAAATCTTGCATCCATGTCTCTGATTGATCAAGAAGAAAGATAGGTTAATTAAGAGGCCTAAAAATTCTGCACTGAGTTTTAGGAGGTAGTTTTTGGCAGAAGAGGAGCACAAGGCAACAAAGAGAGCTTGTCGAGCATTTTAAAGAAAAACGACTGGAACAAAAATTGGTGTAATCTTTTTTGTTTATGATTTATGGAATCTTACAACCTTATTGGGTTATTGCACCTTCCATTCGGACAGAAGATGCTCCTTTTGTTTTGAATGTATATAGTAAATTACAAGTGGACGTTTATTAATTTGTACAATATTGATTATCATCGCCACCTTTCGGACAAGTGATCAACGTAAGGCACCGCACCCTCTTCCATTCAACTTGTATCACATCGAAGATCAAATATTACAAAACATAATCCCAAAGAATCTTTCACTTGGAAGTCATCAATTATCCTCTTATTATTTTTCCGGTGAACTGCTTAGCTCTTTAGTCTTTGTTTTATGTGTTTAGTATTGTG
>Ga0307515_10022846_pt1 | contig 11003 bp, 6 predicted proteins | sample 17_EM_MG_FD_194513 | JGI IMG/M metagenome (GOLD analysis project Ga0307515, IMG submission 194513) | Populus trichocarpa ectomycorrhiza microbial communities from riparian zone in the Pacific Northwest, United States - 17_EM | ecosystem: Host-associated > Plants > Roots > Unclassified | place...
AAAAGTTTCATAATATTACTAAGCAAGCAATAGTACGTCTATTACATATTTCATTTTTAAAAATAGACTAACTTTCGACTATAAAACAATGTAACAGACTAAGCTATACCTCTTTGGGAATACTATACCAAGTTTGAAAATCCCGCAAAGATATGAAAACAATTTTACTGAGTATAATTCCAGCCAGAGTACAATCCATAATTGAGAAAAGGCGAACTTCAATTCCAAAATGCTCAGGATACTGAGAATGCGATTTCATTTTTTGCTGATGTTGCAGTGTTTTGTCTGTCCATTCAGTTAATATAGATCAAACCTGAATGTGCAATATGAATTTCCTTTGCTAACTTACTATTGTAATTCTTCAACTTCCTTGCCTCCACAGGATGGCCAAACCTGTTTCAGCGACCATTGAACTAGTCAATTCAGTCACTTCCAACTCTGTTCATTCGTTCAACTTTCGATGTGAGCTTTTGCTAGTAAGTGTTTCCCCATTGAGTTGGTCCCATGATCTGATGGATGGTGAAGAACTTGATGACAAACAATACGTATTATGCAAGGGCTGCCACTGTCCTCAATTCCGCAGTGCAAATAAAAATGCCCTAAAGGAGCATGGCTGGAATTATTCCAAGCAATAGGACGTTCCGAGCATATATTCATTGAAGCCCACCAAGCATCGAAGATGATTTGCACAGTGAGGTGGCTCAAATCCTGAATAAAGACACATTCATTTTTGGAAGAGATCATAACCTCGAGCAATGAGATATCTTAACATTTTGAATCCAACATCGCGGTAGGAATTTGGTAGCTGCGCAATCCGACTTGAGAGACTGCTGAAAGTTACGTTATTGTAAAGTAGAATGCAGGTTCTTATATATTGACTAGAGCTACAAGCAAAAACTGGTCAGATCTGTGAGACATTGCATGCATATTTGTGAAGTTGTATACAGGGACATATTGAAAAGACTGACAGCTTAAGACTCAATTCAGAAACAATGCAATGCAGGTCATTGCTGTGTAGCCTATTGAGCCCCCACAAAAAGTGTTGACGCTCCATGGGCACTGAATTGTAGGAGGCGGACGCGATATTGTTCCTAGCATTCTTCCCTTTGAAGGCAGCCGATAAGTTGATTATGGGATAACGAGGTTCCATAGCCCTTAGATTGTCTAAGATGCAAGACCAAAAATTGTTGACGCTACGTTGACTCTCATTTTTAGGAGGTGGTAGAGATACCTCCACTAGCATTTTTGCTCATAGAGGCAGCCGATGGATTGATCATGGGTGAATGCCGATGCACTGCGCTTCGAGTGTCCATGATGGAAGACCAAAAATTGTTTACACTTCGTTGACGCGCATTTGCAGGAGGTGGTTGCGAAATTGTCACTGGCATATTTGCCTACAAAGGTGGCCAATACATTGATTATGGGTTAACACCGATGCACAGCACTTTGGGTGTCCATGATGCAAGACCAATAATTGATGACGCTCCGTTGATGCTCATTATCAGGAGGTGGTAGCGATATCGTCACTAGCATTTTTGCCCATAAAGGCAGCCGATAAGTTGATTTTGGGATAATGCTGTTGTATAGCCCCTACAGTATTCAAGATGCAAGACCAAAAATCATTGACGCTCCATTGATGCCTATTTTTAGGAGGTAGTAGCTGCATTGTCCCTAGCATTTGTGCACATAAGAGCAGCCGATACATCGATTATGGGTTTACTCCGATGCACAGCTCTTTGAGTGTTCATCATCCATGACAAGAAATTGTTGACGCTTCATTAATGCTCATTTTTAGGAGGTGGTAGATCGATTGTGTGTAGCATTTTTGCCCATAGAGGCGGCCGATACTAAGATTATGGGTTGATGGGGTTGCATTGGGCTTTGACTATCCAAGATACAATACCCAATATCATTGAAGCTCCATTGACACTCATTTTTGAGACATAGTAGCGATGTCGTCGCTAGTGTTTTTGGCCTTAAAGGCGGCCAATACTTTGATTATATATCACAGCGACCAAGTCCATTATTGATTATCAGACTCACACGACCAAAAATCATTCACGCATCGTTGACTCCCATTTCCAGGATGTGTCAACCAGCGCATCACTATTGTTTCTACCTATAAACACCACCAATACAATCACTATGGAAGGATGTGACTATCCAGCTGGTTGTTTGCCGACAATGTAAGGCGAAAAATTGTTGACCCTACATTGACGCTCAACTTAATGACATACTAACAGTCAGTGGATGCTCAACAATTGTATTCAAAAATGCATACAGTCGTTATTGGCAGCTAATAAATCGTTTCTATATATAACCATTTGCAGCCAAAAGCTTCCAAGCCTCTGAATTTCTGATCCACCACCTGACACATTGTCTGAGTGATAAATGATGTTTCCCTATCACGTTCCAGTGTATTCGGCCGGCAAGTAAACGCATGCAGATCAGTACACTAGTGTTTGCTATATTTACCCCGACTTCCTCAACATTCCTCATCGTGCTCATTCTCTCTGATTTCCATGACCTACCAAAAGCAATTTTCAAAATGTCGCCCATGTGCACAAGGTCTGTGCGGAGAGGTATGCAGTTGGATGCATGATTGAATGCAGCATGACGGTCAACATTCATCCGGGTTTGTGTTGCGCTTTGACTGCTCAATCTATGACTTGTATGACAGGACTGACTCAAATTTTGTTAATGAGTTTCGTCTCTAATTTGGTTTTAATTGTGGGACTTAGCAGTAACCGGCAGGACGATATCACGTCCCTTGGTCGTCAGCCGATGCAATTTGAATTCGAGAATGTTCGCATGGCCTATTCAACCGTTGCAGATGCTCAGACGAAATATCATGTCCCACAATTTGGTCACTGAAATCAAGAAAATGCTGACACTTAGCATAGTCAGTACATGTACTGCTTCTCGATGTGATACATCATCACAAATCAAAATTTGCGTAGTCATTCTTCCGGCGACATAGGAGCTGTGACCATGTGTTCCTCGGAATCCGATGTCTGTATGGTAAGAAGTTTGGGACAGTATATTCTGGGGTGAAGGCTTATGAATTCAACATGCTTTGATATCTGAATCGTTGACGAATCAGGCGCTGGGGCGGGTTGAAGAGACGGAGTACCTTCTTGTGTCTGGGTTTAGCGCGATCCAAGTCTCATATGACTACTCCCTGGTCGAGAAGTCACTTGAGGTATTTGCGATATTCCAAAGATGGTATCAAGAGTCTCCATCAGCTCACCAAATGTCGTCAGCCCAGACCAGGTCGAATGATTTTCCATTTGAGGTTGAATGACAGCCGGAACCATTAATTCGGTGGTCCCGTGATTCTTGTCTTGCTCATGGAAGTACTCGGCCGCGTCTCCCCAGCCTGGTTGCGTCAACTCGTCAAGCTTCATCTGCTTCTGCCAAAAACGCTCCAAGTGATGCTGTACTGTTTCAGAGATTGTGCCCATCACCCAGCTGGGTTGGTCATCTTCGCTAAGCTTGCCCAAGTCAGGATCTTTTTCACGATCATCCGCTTCTTCCCCGTCCTCCCCTTGGTCGGAACTGGCAAGATCACTCAGACTATCTCTGATGGTGTTCAACATCTCCTCAAATCTTGTTTCAGGCTTTGTGGTTGTCAATCCCGCCATGGCAGCATTTCTGATTTCTTCCTGCTCCTGCGTAGTTGCTGTCTCGATGTCTTCAACTAGCTATCTTGCCCCAGCGGTCAATCTTTCCACATGATCCTCGATACATGTCTCCTTCTCTTCGCAGCTTGAAAAGTGTGTTTCTGGTCATTTCCTTGCCCCAAGCTTACTTTTGGATCGCAAGCTGCACAATGGTCCAAGAGCTCGGACCCTGATTGCTTCGAAGCCGCTCATGCCTTCATTAGCTTGATGGTGTCGTCATGTGGAGCACTTTGTCAATTTGCCATATTTACCTGCCTGTAATGTTGAAAGGTTCTTTTTGGGTGTATGGACCATTGTAATTTGTGGTGACTTTGCTGATGGGCGAGATGTGGGATGTTGCAAGATATGGACCACATGGAGGCAAGCTGCGTCTTTTATGTTGAGGTTGGTATGCTTCATCGGCTTCAACAAAGCAAAATCTACGTTTCAACCGTCAACAAATTGGGAATTGCAATGCTAACTCTATATCACTACTTGATGGTTAGCATCTATTTCCTGTAAGATCCCCGGCCGTTCTTGAGAGAAACATCAGCAGACGTCCTTTCTGTCGAAGAATTTACTGTTTTTATCTCACAAACGCGAGATTTCGGCGGTTGTTCACTGTGATTTATCCCTGTAAATATACACACAGCATTGGACCAACTTGGTGCAAATCGCTGGACGGTTCGAAACCTGTGCAACCAACAGCCATATGCAGCAGGATTCATCTTGTGTAGAATGTGCAAGCTCGCTGTTACGCATTCCATTTTGACTTCAAGGTTACAATATGATCCTCAGGACATTCTACATCTTTTTGTTATCTTCTTGCTCAGGACTTCCCACTTCTTTTCGTTATCATCATCTCTTCACTTCCACTGCAGCATATCATGGCTCCAGAAACACATCAGCAAAGTGAGAGTGGAACAGAATCGAGCAGAATGACGGGTGTTTCAACCAATATGCCACCCGCTGAGACCCAACTACAATGCAGAAACCACTTAGTTCACCATGACGCCGCAATTGCAGCCACCAAAAATATGCCCCTGGACCAACAGTTAACAATTGTCCATACAACCGGAAGACACAAGAATAGGACGCAGCTTGCGATCGGATGTGTGTATGGTTGAATCCAGGTACACAGCCATCAACTAATGGTATAACATACAGTTGTTGTATGTAGAGAGCTGCGTGACGTATTTATAGCCGCCCAAAATGGGAAACCTCCAAGGTCGACCAAGGCATCTCTCCGCACAGTCCGCGAAATGGAACATGATGATGTTGGCAGCAGTGGGATTTGTGGAGACGAATTCAGTGATGAGAATCCCCGAGAGTGGACCAAACAGGTTTTCACCACCTTAGAGGATGCTACAGAAGTGTATATGGTAGAGGTCATTGCCAAATCTGATATGTAGATGCAGTAACCAATTTCTTGTAGGTTTTCAAGATGTCTGCACCTCCAGCAGAGCGGCTCAGACATCCAACACCAGAACCGACGCCACACCGGCCCGGAACGCCACCTGTGCCACATGGTGACAATGAGGGAGCTCATGTATCCGAAATCGAAGGCGTGCCACCTGGGTATGTGTATATACATACTCCTCTTCCCAATGCTCAAATTTTCAATCTTGATGCATATGCTAAAAATTGCAAGCGCGATAAAGATTTTAATCCAGATTTGCTGACTGATGAAGGAACATCCACTGGTTAGTACACCATCTGCCGCGTGGTAATGCAGCTGACATCTGTTTTGCAGACAAATGCAGCCTGTTGAGCGAACTGGACAGTGAAGATGAGCATCGATCACGTGGAACGGAATTTTTGAGTGTATCATTATCTACAATTAGCGGACACTATAAAGTGTATTTTAAAGGATATATTTCCATGTATTATTAAAGAACAATGCAGTGATGAAGTAGAAAGTACATGAAGACAGTACAAAGGCTGCCAAAACACCATTAATGATACATTAGGCCAAATTAAGTGATAACATATTGTGGATACGCCCGTGGCAAAATGAGCGTCAACGGAGCGTCAACAATTTCTGGTCTTGTATCATTGGCAATCTGTGTGGCGATTGGTAGCGACCATTCATAAATGTGGTATTGGCTGGCTTTATCGGCAAAAGAGCAAGCCACATGATCCCTGGCCGATTCTGAAATTGAGCATCAATGGAGCGTCAACAATCTTTGGTCTTGTAAGTCAGGTCATTGAAAAGCAATATGGTCATTCCTATATTTAATCAAAGTAGCGGCAGCCTGTATAGGGAAAAAAGATAGCGACACGCTCCGTGCCCCATCATGAAAATGGGTGTCACCGGAGCATCACAGATTTTGGGCCATTCATCATGGGTAATCAAAGCGCGATGCATCAGTCATTGTCTATACACGATGTATTGACCATTTTGCTAGGCTAAAACTGTCATGAACTCCTATTTGCATCATTGTAAATGAAATAAGTGGATACTGTCCAGGAGGCTGTCACAGGAACGTTGCTTGCTTATCCATGCAGAGAGGCTGCCAATTCCTCCTTAATAGAGGTCTGCAATGATGCACCACTTAGATTATCCGACATGTGAGACCTCAAATCATTGACGCTCAGTTGATGCTCACTTTCAAGATGGGGCAGGGAGCGTGTGGGTTCTTGTTTTGCATATAAAGAAGGCCAATACCTCAGTTATGACTATCTGCAACCTATGGTCACTCAGATTACCCAAGATGCAAGACAAAAACTTGTTGACACTCTGTTGACTCTCATTTCCAGGATGGGGCAGGGAGCGTATCTCTCCATTTTCAGATCACAAAGGCAGCCAGTACATTCACAAAGAACAACTAGGTCCCATCATTAATATTTTATGATTATCAGTAGGATATCTGAATGCGACCATTAACAGAACAACCTGAACTGCAGAACTGGAGATTTGACCCGACAGGTCGAGCCAAACCTGGTGACACCTGCAGGTTGACAAGTATGGAGCCGGGTTTGGACTGCCAAGAAGCTGCGGGCCAGGTTGTTGGATGGTCCTGGAACTAAACCGAACTGTTTTTCGGATTCAATCTCAGACAGCTGGCATGTTACCCGGACCAGTTGCTAACAGTACTCCTTAAGGAAGTTCGGAGACTTAGAAATTGCTTCTTATTCCAACCAAGATATTTCTTGCCTAATTCCTTATTAGAAAGATTAACTGGTTTAACTATTCTTCCAGATTGTGTTTTCCTATCAACAGGAAGAATGCTTCATGGGTCTGCTGATTCCCGTTTGATCAAACGAGAATGATGATCAGTATCGGAATCCCAATGTCGCTGAGCATTATCGAGTTCCAATTGTAATTCGGAAATCTCGGATTCCAAAACACTTCCCTTCAAGGGTTATTCTAGCATGGCGACAACTAAATTCTGAACATAATCTGATGTAAAAATTCTGTAATGTCGATAGAACATTAAAGTCTCGGTGAACTGGGTTATACTTGCCAGCCACCAAATCCGCTGTGCGGCAAACAGCTGGACTTTTTGTTTGAATCGATCTAATAGATATGATAAAGTATATAGTATAATATTTCAATTGTTATTGAACTTGTGCTCAACCATGGGGCAGGGGAACCGCGTACAATCCTAATAGTTGATACTTACATAATTAATGGTAATAATAATAATGAGTAGAACTGAAAACAACGATAATATTTCAGCTTCATTGTCGCAGGGAGGGATCATTCGTGTATGTGGGTAGTGTTAGCAATGTTTACGGGCCGCCACTTTGGGTCCGGGTCCTAACCAAAACATCACCCAATACTCAGTGCGGGTCTTCATTACACCCGAACTGTCAATTCGGGTACGGTACGATGGACATCTCCTAACCCATCTCAATTTCGTGGGTTGTCAGCGGGTTATCCAGTGGGTTTGTCTGTAGATTCATATAATTCTCTTGCATCTGGTGTTTCATAATTGTATTTGATCAAAATTGCTCAATTAACATCCAGCAATACCTTTTGGATCATTTTGCAGGTTGCGACCTCGGTTATTTTGGGATCAATGTGTTTCATTTTGTGTTTTGTATTTAGGAGTACGAAGGCGGTCAATTGTTCAGTTATGATCTCATATTCACGCGATGCCTTGATTACGCAATATACACGACCAAAAATTGTTGAAGCGCTGTTGACACTTATTTTCAGGATGGGGCAAGGAGCATGCTGCTGTTGCTTTTGACGCTAAAGATAGCTAATACCTCGTTTCTGGATGTCTGCAACCAATTGCCACTTAGATAACTCAAGATGCAAAGCCAAAAATAGTTGACGCTCAGTTGACGCCCATTTTCATAATGGGGCACTGACTGTGTCGCTGTCTTTTTCGCCAATAAAGGCAGCCATTACATCCATTATGCCTAACCACTATCAGATCACTTAGTAATCACCTAACTGAGAAGACCTGAAATCGTTGACGCTCTGTTGATGCTCATTTTCATAATTGGGTAACGAACATCTCACAGGTTGTGTTGCCTGGAAACGCCGCCAACACATCGTATATGAATCATTACCACAAATCAACACTAAGATAACCAGAGATGCAACAGCAAAAATCGTTGACGCTCGGTTGACACTCATTTTCAGAATGGGGCAGTAACCATGTCACATGCTCTTATGCCTATAGAGGCAGGCAATACAACAGTTATGCTACACAGCGATTAAATCACTTTAACATTACCATCGTTACAAGACCAAAAATCGTTGACGCTCTGTTGACGCTCATTTTCAAAATGAGGTTGGGAGCATGTCACTATAATGTTTGCCTATAAGGGCAGCCAATAATTTAAATATGTATAACCAGGACCAAATCAATTGTTAATTACCAGACTTACACGACCTAAAATTGTTGACGCTCGATTGACCCTCATTATGCCATGGGCACATCTGCAATATGCAACCATTTGATTTGGCATAGTCTATCATTCACATTGTTTTGGCAGCCTTTCCAGCGCTTTCATTTACTTTCTCCTTGATCACTACATTGTTCTTTAATAATACATATAAATATATCCTTTGAAATATACTTTACAGTGTCCGCTAATTGTAGATAATACTACACCCAAAAATCCTGTTCCTTTTGATTAATGCTCGTCATCACTTGCAGGTTCGCTCAATACACTGCTCTTGTCTTCAAAATGGATGTTAGCTTCCTTACTACATGGCAGATAGTGTACTAACCAGTGGATGTTCCTTCATCTGTCAGCATATCTGGATCAAAATCTGTATCGTGCTAGCTATCTTGGGCATACGCATCAAGAGAAGAACATTCAATTCAGCAGGCAGAAGTATGTGAATACAGTTATCCGGCCAGCAGATTGATGATTTCGGCACATTGAGTTCAATCATTGTTACCGGGCGGCATGGGTGGCATTCTGGGTGGAGGTCGCGTCGGCTCTGAACTCAGTTGTCTCTGTCTGTCGGGTTGAGGGGCACCTGTTCCTCTGGGTCTCAAGCGCGACTGCGGATGCTTTGCGGTACCATTGTGACAAGGAATGCATCTGTCCGGGTCGTTTTGGCAAAGCATTGCTTGGTGTCTTTCTATCGCCGCCTTTACCTTTGTATGCCCAGGCAACTCAACACCCCGCTTAATCTCTTCTTGGACTTCAGCGCGAGGTGTCTTGATCAGATATCGTGTTTTCTTGATTGCGGGGTGCGAATACCCTCCGGGGGCCATTTTGGCCATATTCAAGGCCAGGCATATGTCAGACTGTTCCAGCTGTACCCGACCTCCTTATCTTGCCATGGTAGCTGACATGTTGAAAACCTACAAGAAATTGGTTGCTGCTTCTAACAATAAGATTCGGCTAGTACCTCAACCATATACACTTCCAAAGCCTCCTCTAAGGTGAATAAAGCCTATTTCGTCCACTCCCGGGGATGCGCAACATGAAATTCGTCCGCGAAAATCCCACAGCTGAGAACATCATCATGTTCGAATTCATGGACTGTGCAGGCAAATGCATTGGTCGACCATGGAGGCTTCCCATTACGGGCAGGGATCAATTGATCACATAGCTGTCAATGAACACCAGCTGTACATTATACATTTAGTTGAGGGCCGTTTACCACGATATGGATACACCCACATCTGCTTGCATGCTGCTTCTTATTCTTGGTGCTTCTGGTCTTACGGACAATTTTTAAATGTGCATCCAGGGTCATATTCTCGGTGACTGCATTGGCAGCGTCGCAGTGGACTAACTGGTGACTGCATTCTTGTTGTGTGCCAATGACTGACGGATTGGATGAAGCGGCCTTTGATCGGCTCGATTCGGACCCGCTGTTACCAGGCGGTGGTGTTTGTCTATCCCAGATTTGGTGGTGTGGAATAGGAGAGGAAGATGATAATGAAACGATGTGGGAAGTCCTGAGGAATATGTAGTTAACTTCATGTCAGGACGAAATAAATAGCAGCCCACTCATATGTTATACCCATGATGAATCTTGCTGCGGGTGGATGCAAGTTGCAGGGGTATCCCACCATCCTGCGATTTGCAACAAGTAGGTCTGATGTTGATTGTTTGTATACCGGGATAAATTGAGGTGCACAACTGCCGAAATGGCATGATTGTTCGATATAAAGAGCAAAATCTTCGAGCGAATGGATGTCTGCTGATGATTGTATAACAAAACCCACCGGATATTACTTGAAACTGACACTAAAAATCGTGTCATGTTGTACCGTTAGCCTAACTATTCCCATCTTATTGACAGTCAAGATGCAGATTTTGCTTTGTTCAAGATGATTAAATCTACCAACCTTGACATAAAAGATGCGGCTTGCCTCCATATTGTCCATATTGTGCAACATCCAACATCTCGCCCAACAACAAAGTCAACACAAACGACAATGGTCAATGCTCTTAAAAAGAAATTTTCGCCACTTCTGGCGGGCAAACACAGCAAATTGACCAAGTGGTCCACACAACAACATCATCAAGCAAGTGAAGGCCAGAGTGGCTTGGAAGCAGAAAGGGTCCGAGCCCTTGGGGCATTGCGCAGCTTGCAATCCAAAAAGAAGATTGCGGCAGAAAAACGATGAGAAACGCACTTTTTAAGCAATGAACAGAAAGAGGAATGGATCGAGGATTATGTTGAGACAGAACCTGCTGTGGCACGAAAGTGAGTTGAAGACTCAGAGGGAGAAATTAAGCAGGAGCAGGAAGATACGAGGACAGCTGAAAATGCGTGATTGACCACCACTGTTAGGGGTTTTCCCCTAACAGCGATAATGATACTTGCAGTGCTATATGAATACATGTTACGGAGTTACTCTCGGTCTAGTCACGTGACATGCATAACACCTATTCATGGCACGCATGAGA
>Ga0307515_10022847_pt1 | contig 11003 bp, 5 predicted proteins | sample 17_EM_MG_FD_194513 | JGI IMG/M metagenome (GOLD analysis project Ga0307515, IMG submission 194513) | Populus trichocarpa ectomycorrhiza microbial communities from riparian zone in the Pacific Northwest, United States - 17_EM | ecosystem: Host-associated > Plants > Roots > Unclassified | place...
TTTATACTTGCATTTCCTACACACCTAGCCCAATAACGAGCCTACCGTAGTACCTGCTATAAGGTTCTATTATATAATTACTACCCAGTTACAGTATTAATATAAGAAGTTAAACAACATGCCACTAAAAGCAGCCACCATGACGCCATTAACGGCGGTAACTACTTTAAGGTTAGGAGGTAACACTAGTATAGCAGATACTAATTTATAACAACCTATGACGGTTAAACAACTATAAAAGATAGTTAACCAGTTAATAGAGAATAATGCAACACTTAAATAAAGGATTAATGGGATAGGGGCAGTGAAGGTTAAGTTACCTTCAATTAAGAGATTCTTAGGAGAGAGATTAAAGCTTAAAGGCTTCCTTACGTAAATGCACTTTAAGGTTACGCAAGAAGGAGCGAAACTACTAATACCCGTAGATCGGATAGCTTATACAGGATTATTTTTATTAGGAAGAGCACTTAAATAGTTTAAGCCTTACCTTATAGAGATATAAGCAAACGGAATAATAACTACGAACTAAGATATATGGTTTATGTTCTTAAGTTAGGAGGAATTTACGGAGCGACTTACATAGATGTTTGGAGACCTAGAGGCGATAACTATAGCGGAAAAAAAACTCTAAGATATTACGCAATAAACCTTAGTAATTAAATATATAATATAGTTCTAAACGCTAGCTATATAAGTTAAGTGGAATAATAGGGCACTTATAGCATAGTATAAATAGGGACTTAAGGCTAAAGTTTAGGACGTAATTATTCTAATAAAAGATGCAGACACCCTAAGGGATTTAATAAATTAAGCGATTAAGATTAATAATAGGATCTTCTAAAGGGAATAGGCTAAGAGAGGTTAGGATAGAGTTCTATAGTTGTATAAGACGTAGAGTACGCAATAACCAAAGCTAAGTTAGAAACTATAGTATAGCGTAGAGCTAATAGACCTAAGTAGTACTAAAGAAACCTATAAGAGATGGAGTAAGAAACCATAGAAACCTAAAGGTTAAGGATTTAGTAATTACAGGACTAAGGAGCATAGGCTAAACCAGGGATCTTAGTAGCAGAAGACGTTTAGGCGGACTTTATAGCAAAGTTAATGGTTTAAAGATAGAGCTTATATAAATTGCGGAAAACAGGGTTATTTCGCAAGGGATTGTAAAGATAGTTAGAGTTACTATGCAATAAAGGGAACCTAACTAGTAGAAGATACATACGTATAGAGGGACAATAGTGTACTGCGAGGAATAAAAGAATATTTAATTAGAAGTTTTGCGTTCTGTTATAATAACGCATACTAAATTTATAAAAACGCTAAGTATGGCGCAAGCTATTGGCCATAAGAGCCAGAGTTAAAGGGACTTAGAGGAACTATAGAGTTAGATAAAGAATAAGATCGACTCTATAAGCTAAATTAAGAAATTATAGCAACGTACGGATAAAGATTAGTAACAATAATAATAGAGTTATAGTACTTATTAATTAACAGCGCTAAGGAAGAAAAAGGAACTAACTGGGGGTATCCAAACCTTAATAACGCAATAAAAGTAGAGACTGAGACCGCTATAGAGCAAGGATTAGTAACGGGTATTATAACACCATTAGATACGGCATCCATCGCTTTATAAGACGGAAGGAGTAATATTTAAAGAGGATTAAGTAAGTAGACGACTGCTAGTGCTAGCTTACCACTTAATAAAGGCAAAAGGCTAAAGGCTTAAGATTCTTAAAATAAGATAAAAGAGATCTAAGATTCCGTAGATAGGATAAGAATAGCTTAAGGACCTATAACGGACGAAAACCGATAGAGCAGAGCAGTAGCTTAGTTTAAAGATATACGAATAAGCTTAGGAGAAAAGTTTCCTATAGCATCAGATTCTTAAAACAAGATAGATAAAATTTAAGACTTTTAAGACGAGATAAGAACACTACAGACGCCTAGTTAAACTAAGGCGAGAGCTAAACTTAAGTTAGAAGCAAGCTTAGAATTAAGAATCTTATAGGACTAAGATTTTAAAGCATAAATAAGGACTACCAATAAGATTAGAGAATCCGTAATATAAATAGCAGTTAGACTAGGAGATAGACATATAGACCTAGAAGACTTACTAGGGGAACGCAGTGTTTAGCCTAAAGATTAAAAAGTTAATATTAAGATTAAGAAGCATAAAGGCTTTAAGGATCCACTTACAAAACGCGAAAGGAAAGAAACTATAGAGGAATTTAGAGTAAGAATTACTTTATAGTAAGAGTAGAAACTGGATAAGAGATCTAGTCTGCTAGGTTGTATAAGGGACAGAGTACCTATATAAAGAATTACTAATAGGCCAAGAGCAGGCATACTAAGGGCTAAGTAGCTTACTAAACTAGAATAAGAAGAGGATCTAGGGATTCTAACTAGGTTTAAAAAACAATATATAAAGGGCTATTATAACGCAGTAATAAGAAGATACTTTCTTACGGACGAGCTGTATATACTTAAAGGGTTGTACTAAAAGTGGTATAGACAACGACATAATAACGAGTAGGAAGATTTCTATATATAGTTAAATGAAAAAGTTATCTAAGACCACCCGATTACAGAAAAGGCTATAACTTATATTAAAGGGGCCTTAATTATAACGTTAAAAGATCTAAAGGAGCAATTAGAGGACTAGAGAAGTGAAAGGCGAATCTTAGTACCTGCGAACGAAGTTATAATACTTAGATTAATACGTAAGAGGTTTAAACTTAAGGATAAAGACGAGCTAAGAGTTAACCTAAGACACTAAGCATATTATATACTATTGTGGATAGTATATATGGATAATATATGCAATATATATAGAGCACCTAAGGATAAAAATTAGAAGTATCTAATAAAAATATATTAGATAACGGACGAGGCGAAATATCGAAACGCTAAGTATATATATAGTTGGCACCCTATAGAAGTTTAAGAATAAGGGGACTTAATACTTTAACCAGGAAGATTCCTTATAGAAGAATGCCTAGATAGATAACAATAGTGGGAATGTCTAGAGAACACCTATCTATAGTATATCGAAGATAAGAAGCGAACTAAGTATTAGCCTAAGTTAGACTAAGTATAACTAGGATTAAGTAGCTAATAGTTAGGAAAAGTAGAGGCCTATAAGACTAAAGGGAACTAGTAGTAGAGCCTTAAACCCTTAAAGGAATTTAAGGACAATACCTAAATTTATAAGTAAAGTAGTAAAATTAATAGTTCGAGGCATTAATAAATAGTAGAGTAATAAGGAACTATATTTTGCTAGTAGTAGTTAAAAGAATAGGGTTACCATACAGGAAAAAAGAGCACTTTTACCTATTAGTGATGATTTTAGGAGATCCAATAGCCTATAAAGGAGGCATTATTAATCTTAAAATAGGACCTATTTAGTTAACCATTAAAGGAAGATAGGTTAAGATGTCTTTTAATATATTACTATTAGGGAATAATAAGGCAGTATTAGAAATGCCTTAGTTACAGGAATATAATCTAAAAATTAATTAGGTTATAGGTCAAGTCGATATTAGAGATACTTAACGCCGTAAGATATAACAATAAGCCAAGTTAGTATGGTATTAAGTTAGAGCGATATATAAAGAAACCGAGAAAGGGTTAAACTATATACTAAGAAGATACTATAAGTATAGTAAGAAACTGTGGTCGCCAGAAAGTGAAAAGCTGTTAAAGTATATAGCATAGGACTATAAGATAGAATTAGAACTAGGAACAAGTTTAAGGTTCTTTCTAATCTATAAGCTTACTAAAAAAGAAGGTAGAGCGTTAAAGGAGTTTGTCTAGGAAAACTTATAAAAGGGATATATTAGACTATCGCAATTATTAGCGGGTTATCTAGTACTATTTGTACCAAAAAAGAATAGCAAACTAAGGCTATATATTAACTATAGATAGTTAAACAGCATCACCAGAAAGGATAGGTATCCTTTACCCTTAATTAGCGAGATTTAAGATAGGATAGGTAACGCGCAAATCTTTATAAAGATAGATCTGAGATAGGCGTACTATTAGATTAGAATTAAGGAAGGCAATAAATAAAAGGCAGCCTTTAGGTTAAAGGAAGGACTATATAAACCATTAGTTATATAATTTAGGCTTATAAACGCACTAGTAATATTTTAGAAGCGTATTAATAATATATTAGGAGAACACTTAGATAAATTTATTATAGTATATCTTAACGATATTATCATCTACTTAATAACTAAGGAAGAATATAGAGAACACATTAAATGGGTCTTAAAGAGACTATAAGAAAAATAAATGCTAGTAGCAATTAAGAAATGCGAGTTCTTTACCAAGAAGACCGATTTCGTAAGATTTATTATTAAACTAGGCCAACTTAGTATAGATTTAAAGAAGATTAAGGCTATAGTAAATTAGTAGGAACTAGAGAACGTTATATAGTTAAGATTGTTTCTAGGGTTTTGTAATTACTATAGAAGGTTTATAGCGCAATAGTTAAAGGACATTAAGCCATTTACGCGGTTAATAAAGAAAAAAGAACTATAGGTATGGGGAAGAGAGTAATAAGAACTATTTAAGGAAGTTAAGAGGTTATTTACCCAGGAGCTAGTTCTTAAGATCTATTAACTAGGTCTAGAGACGGTTATAAAATAGATATATTAGACTTTATACTAGGAGTATACTTTATATAAAAGCATCTAGATAGATAGCACCTAGTAGCATACTATAGTCGAAAAATAACACTACCGGAGTTAAACTATAACATTTATAATAAGGAGTTATTAGGTATAGTTATAGTATTAAAGGAATAAAGAGTATTCTTATAAGGTATAGAGAAACTATTTATAGTTAAGACGGATTATAAGAACCTAATAGGATTCCTAACGACAAAGGAACTTAACTAAAGATAGGTTAAATAGGTAGAGATGCTTACAGAATACTATTTTGAGATTTAGTATACTAAGGGTATAGACAATACGCGGGCTAATGCGTTAAGTTAAAAGGCTAAACTACAAAATAATAAAAAGCCATTAGGGGCTTTACTACGAAAAGATACAGATGGACTAATTAGGTATAATCATCTAAAAATTATAGCGACTTAAGAAGACGAACTAGATAAGGTTTACAAGTTACTAGAAAGCTTTTAGGTATAAAGAATTCTAAAAGCATAGCTAGAAGATCTACAGATGGATATATACAAAAACTAAGAAGTAAAGTACATTCCAAAAAGCATAGTAGAGTAATTTGTAGAAGATTTCTATAAAGAACTAACTTAAGAACACAACGGAGCTACGGGCTTAGTGTTAAGACTCTAGGAGGAGTACATTATTAACGGAATTTAGGGTATAGCACAGAAAGTCATAAAGGAGTGTCTAGATTATTAAAAAAAATAAACTAATAAGGCATAAGCCATATAGAGGGCTATAACCTATTAAAATACTAGAGAGACTATAGGAGGTCATATTATGGGACTTTATTATTAAGTTACTAAAATTAAGAGATCCTATTATAGGATAAGATTATAATGTGATCTTAGTAATAGTAGACAAGCTTACAAAGTAGGGGTACTTTATAGCCTATATAGAAGAAATCTTAGCGGAAGATATCGCTAGAATTTATATAAAAGAAGTATTCGCAAGACACGGAGCACTAAGTAAAATTATATTAGACAGGGATCTAAAATTTATAGTAGTATTTTAGGAGGTATTCTTAGCGGAGCAAGGAGTTTAAGCAGTAACTTTCACCGTATATTATCCGCAGACAGATAGTTAAACGGAAAGATTAAACTAGATACTAGAGTAGTATTTAAGGCACTATATTAATCACGTATAGAACAATTAGGTATTACTATTACCAGTTATATAGTTTGCATATAATATAACACCTTAAAAAGGAATAGGTACTTTACCATTTAAGGCGAATTACGGATATAAGCCAAGAACATTATTATCGCTATAATAAGTAAAGAAGATAAGTAGCATAGCTAAGTAGAGAATGGAGACTTTAATAAATCTTTATAAGAACCTTACGGAAACAGCTAAGGTAGTATAATAAAGAATAAAGAAATAATATAACGCTAAGAGATCTAAGGGACCAGATCTTAAGGAGGGAGATAAAGTATGGCTACTATATAAAAATTTTAAGAGTTAATAACTAAGTAAGAAGTTGGACTATGTTAATCTAGGACCTTTTAAAATTACATAGAGAATTTCACCGGTTATATTTAAGTTAAACCTACTAGCTAAAATGAAAATCTACCTAGTACAGTATATTATAATGCTAGAGCCAGTATACGGGAATATTAAGCCACTAGTTTACGAAGCAGACACGTATAGAGGGCGAGAAGAAGATAAATAGTAAGTTTTAAGGATCGTTAGTTATAAGGACGTTAACAATGAAATATAATATAAAGTAAAGTAAATAGGCTATACTAAGACTACCTAGGAGCTACTAGAAAATTTAAAGAATGCTATAGGAAAGGTACAGGAGTATCGGAAGAAAATAGGTTAGGTAATATTAATAAAGAAGGATCGCCAAAGAATAAGTCACCTAAGGGGGACTCAGGAAGAGCGACTGCTAAATTACTTAGAGTTATTCCCTTTATAGGAAGAGAGTTAGTTCTCTTATTACTAAGTTCCTATAGATCTTATTTTATAAGTTTCCACTCCTTAAAATAACCCTTTTTACGGACTTTTTTAAGACAAATTAGTTAGGTAGACGCAGCAAGACAGGAGTTAAGGGCGCGCTATTAAGCAGCGGTAGCCTCCTCCTTAGCATTATAAGAACAACGAAGTTCCGCCAGGGCCACTAAGAGCTTATTATTAAGCTTTGTAGCGGCAGATTAAACACAAGACCCTATAACAAATTATTTAGGGAACTTAACGACTACTAAAAGTTATAGGACGCGTATATTTAGCGTTAAAGACAGAGTAAACGTCACAGGACGATTAAATATTCGCTTTAGTGCACTCTAAATAAGAGGACGGTTGCTAGGAAAAAGGACTTACTAATATAACGTAAACTAATCCCTCTTTTGCGCAACAAGAACACGGAGATAGTATAATCTTACTAAGAGATAATATAATAGTAACGGTATAAGACCAACAAGTTATAGAAGAGGAAGAAATTACTTTAGGTATAATAAGCAATAATATTAACTAAATTAATTAGACGGATATTATACCTCTAGTAAACAACTTAAAGATATTAGAAATCTTTAAGGACGAAGATAAAGAGGAGGGAGATGGTGTTACAGACACTTTAAGTATAATGCTACGACTACTAGGAGAGGAGTTGGAAGAAGCTAGTTAGTTAATAAAAGCATAGTTTAAGATAGAGCCGATAGAACCATATAACGAGGAATAATAGCACAAGTTATATAATGTGATCTATATAATCTGTATAATCTATAAGATCTATAGCAGAGTAAATAGAGTATACGTATATTACGTACAAGAAGGATTTCTTAGGAGTACGGTTATATATTTAAGGACCCTTAGTCCCTACCTAGATAGTTCCTTCCTTATAGTAATTCTCAGAATACAATTGGAGTTAATCTGTTAGGCAACCACTCCACTAGTTATTATTACGTTGTTGACTTTTATACTTGCATTTCCTATATACCTAGCCTAATAACGAGCCCACCGTAGTACCTGCTATAAGGTTCCGTTATAACTAGAACGATATATAATTATAAAGAAGAATTAGGAGAGTATTTTGGCCTATTAGGCTTATTATTTAGTAAGCTACTTTATAGTTATAAAGTACTTTAAGGCTTTATAATCTATATATATCTTAATCCAGGAGTTTATACCTTTAAGCTCTACATACTATTAGGAAAGTAATTAAATAATAACTAATATTTCTTTATTATATACTTTATAGTTATACTTAGTTAGGTCTATTATCTTTAAAAAGAAAGCTATAGGGTACTATTCGCTGTCTAGATGTAACTATAATAGGATTCCTGCTATAACCCTATTAAAGGCATCCGTTTTTAGCATTAATTTAAGGTCTAAGTTATAGTAACGAAGGATTAGGGAAGAGATAAGCCAATCCTTTATTTCTTTAAAGGCTTTTATATAGCTATTATTAAAGATAAAAGGCGTATCCTTCCTAGTTAGTCATATAAGAGGTTTTACTATAATTTTATAGTTACGGATAAACTAGTAGTAAAAGTTATAAAAGCTAAGGAAGAATTAGATTCCTTTTATTATATAAGGGGACTTCTAGTTACGGATTACCTTTACCTTCTTAGGGTTAACCTTAATTCCTTCTATGGTTATAATAAACCTAAAGTATTTTATACGTTTTACCCTAAACTCGCATTTCTTAATATTAACTTATAAGCCTACGTTCCGTAGTCTCTCTAGGACCTTTTTAATATAGATTTAATGCTTAAGTTTGTCGTCTAAGTATATAAGAATGTCGTCTAGATATGCTGTATAGAATTCGTTAAGGTAATTAAAAAGAATGTTATTTATATACCTTTAGTACGTAGCCAGTCCGTTTATTAGTCTAAAAGGAAGAACTTTATATTTATAGGAACTATAACGGGTACGGAACGTTGTTAAATCTTTAAATATAGGGTTTATCCTAATTTAGTAGAAAGCTTAGCGGATATTAAGTTTAGTAAAGATTTTTGCCTAGCTTAGATATATAAGGGTCTCGTTAATTAAAGAAATAGGATATTAGTCCTTTTAAGTAATAGCGTTTAGCTTTTAATAGTTAATATAAAAATAAAGGCCTTTATTAGGCTTTTTTATAAATAGAATAGGGGAAGTAAAAGGGGCTTAACTTAGCTTGATAAACCCTTTATCTAGGTTATTAATTAAGTACTACTTTATTGCTTTTAGCTTATCTATTAATTAATAGTAGAGGGGGCTATAGCCTAGCGAGTTATTAGCTTCTAATTAAATCTTATAATTATATATCTGGTAAGGGGGTAACTCGTTTAAAGCCGCCTTTAAAAATGCATCCTTATAGTCTATATAAATAGTAGGAAGGAGGCGTTTAACTAGTTCCTCGTCAGTTTCCTTAGCTAGCCTTTTCTCTCTATTATTAATAATTCGGTTAATCTTATATAGGCTTATTATCCTTTTGGTATATATTAAAATAGAACGCTATAGTACTAATTACGGCGATATCTATAGTGGGGGAGTTGCCTAATAATAGGGGCGTATATAACTTTAGGAACTTTTAGGGTACTAGCGTTATTATTACCCCTTTTAGCTCCTGTTACATTTTTTAGAGGTTATCCCTTATATCCTATTAATACGTTCTTTTCCATACCGGTTAGATCTATATAATTTAGATATTGTTTATATTACTATCTATCCCGCTTCTATACGTGAAGTCCTCTTTGGGTATAGCGCTTTAAAAGAGTATCTTTATTAGTACGGAGTTCTTTCTAGCTTTATAGCGGGCGTTTTTTTAGGTAAAGGCTAGGTTACGGGCCTAGACATCCTACTAGTAAGTAGGGTTAGCCCTTATAGTTAGTATCTTATAGTTAGTTCGGATCTCCCTAATAAAGGAGGGCAACCTTAGTTTATCCTTCGGCTAGACAAACCGTCTTTATTATATATTTAACTAAATACTAAAATAGGATATCTATTTTTGTCTAAGGATTATATTATCATCAGCAAAATGTTTGTGCCTCCTGACAGTACTGACAGCTCCTGTCAGGGCTGTCAGGAGCTCCAGGAGACACTCACACTCGGCATCCTGCCAGGAACCTGTCAGGAGGTCGCCCGGACCACCAGGACTACCAGGACCTCCAGGACCTCCAGGACCTCCAGGACCATCAGGACCATCAGGACCATCAGGACCATCAGGACAACAATATAAATTCTAGATTTAAAAATAAGGTATGTTAACACTCCAGTATTTACAGCTAGTAAAAAAATACAAAATTGATTTAATTATATAATCTAAATAATCCAAATTAATCTTTCCTGCCTACTGCCTGCGTCTGTCATAGGAGCTCTACGATCGCTCGGACGTCGGGCGATCGACTGAGGAGCCTCTCGTGGAGGCCCCAAATCGTCGATTGGCGGTGTTCCCGATGATCCGCCGGCCGTGTGCTGATTTCCTAACTAGGCCTAGTGCCTGCCTGTCCCTGTCCTGCCTGTCCTGCCTGTCCTGCCTGTCCTGCCTGTCCTGCCTGTCCTGCCTGTCCTGCCTGTCCTGCCTGTCCTGCCTGTCCTGCCTGTCCTGCCTGTCCTACCTGTCTTACCGTCCTACCTGTTCGTGCCTACCTGTCTGTGCCTACCTGTCTGTGCCTACCCGTCTGTGCCTACCTGTCTGTGCCCGCCTGTCGTCCCTACTTGTCTATGCCTACCTGTCTGTATCTGTAATTCGGGGGAGAGGTCGGCCCGATCGAAGGTTCTGCTTGATTCGATTGATCGTATTAATTCGAATCGTTCTCTATGGGCGTTCGCTGGCTGTACGTTTGAACGATGGTCGTCTGGGGTGCCTCCTTAGGAGGCCTTGATTCGATTTGATTCGGTAACGGGCTGATATTGAGGCTCTGGTACGATTCGATCGATCGTGGTATCGTCTGGCTCTGGCGACGGTCGTCTGGCTCTGACGACGGTCGTGGTTCTGGCGACGGTCTCTGGTTCTGGCGACGGTCCTCTCCTACCTGCCTCCTGCCTGCCTGCCTATGTCAGTATCCAATTCAATTCGGGGGAGGGGTCGGCCCAATCGAAGGCTCTAATTAATTCAGATCGTTCTCTATGGCCGTTCGCTAGCTGTACATTCGAACGGTGGTCGTCTAGGGTGCCTCCCTAGGAGACCTTGATTCGATTCGGTGATGGGCCGATATCGAAGCTCTGGTTTAATTCGATCGATCGATCGATCAATTGAATCGTTCGTGGTATTCGCCGGCTAGTTGTTCGAAAGGTCGTCGTCTAGTTCTGGTAACGGTCGTCTGGTTCTGGTAACGGTTGTCTAGCTCTAGGACGGTCATCTGGTTCTAGCAACGGTCGTCTAGTTCTGGCGACGGT
>Ga0307515_10022848_pt1 | contig 11002 bp, 7 predicted proteins | sample 17_EM_MG_FD_194513 | JGI IMG/M metagenome (GOLD analysis project Ga0307515, IMG submission 194513) | Populus trichocarpa ectomycorrhiza microbial communities from riparian zone in the Pacific Northwest, United States - 17_EM | ecosystem: Host-associated > Plants > Roots > Unclassified | place...
CGAGCGGGGGCCGGTGCAGGCGGCCGGAGCCACTCGCAGCCGGCGCGGTCTGCGCCGACCCGGCCGAGGGTGCGCGCTCGCGCGGCCGATCTGCGATCGCGGAGCGGGACGGCGCCGCACGCGACGCCGGAACGATGGCGCCGTCCGCAGTGCTCGCAACAGGCGAGCCCGGTGGCCGACCTGCCGCCGCGGGTTGCCTGCTCGGCGCCTGCGCCGGCGGTGCTGCGATCGATGACGAGCCTGCGACGACGGCACCCATCGGCGGAGGTTCTCCGGCGGGCTGCCGCGCGCGGCCCGACGCCGGAGCAGCCGCGACCGACGAGGAACCGGCCGCAGGAACCGGCGGCTGATCGCTCGCGCCGGGCTGTGGCGCGGGCGCGCCGCCGCGCAGCGCGACCACCACGGCGATGCCGCCGGCGATCGCGGCGAGGCCGATCGCGCCGGCCCGCCAGCGCCGCCGCGGCGTCCGATCGACGACGATCGCGTCGCGGCGCATCGCCATGCTCGCGGTCTCGGCGGCGTCGCGCGCGATCGCGGCGGAGTCGCCGGCCGCCGCGCCGGGCTCGGTCACCGCGTCGCGATCGAGCGCGGACGGGATCGCGGGGCGCAGCGCCACCGCCGACGAGATCGCGCGGCGCCGGGCGGCGAGATCGTCGCCGCACAGCGCGGTCACCGCGTCGGCGATCGCCTCGCGCGAGCTGGCGGCGCCCGCGGCGAGGTCCAGCAGCTCGCGGCCGAGCTCGCGCGCGGTGGCGTGGCGCCGGTCGCGATCGCGGGCGAGCGCGCGGCCGATCACGCGATCGACGGCGCCGGGGTAGCGCGCGCCGGCGCCGCCGGTGTTCACCGACGGGATCTCGGCGGCGGTGATCGCCTGGTAGATCAGGAAGTCGGTATCGCGATCGAACAGCCGCGCGCCGGTCAGCGCCTCCCACAGCATCGCGCCGATCGCCCAGACGTCGGCGCGGGCGTCGACCGGCTCGCCGGCGATCTGCTCGGGCGCCATGTAGGGCAGCTTGCCCTTGCGCACGCCGGTCCGGGTCCGGCGGTGATCGGTGGCGATCTTCGACACGCCGAAGTCGAGGACGCGGCACACCCCGTCGCTCGAGACCATGAGGTTCTGCGGCGACACGTCGCGATGCACGATCGGCATCGCGGTGCCGTCGACGTCGCGGAGCGTGTGCGCGTGGTGCAGGCCCTCGCAGGCCTGGGCGAGCACGCCGGCGGCCAGGCCCAGGCGCGCGGCAGGCGGCGCGGCGGCGGCCAGGGTCTCCCAGGCGACGCCGTCGAGGTACTCCATGACCAGGAACAGCTCGCCGCGGTCGTGGCCGAGCTCGAACACCGGGCACAGGTTGGGATGCGACAGCCGCGCGGCGATCCGGCCCTCGTCGAGGAACATCTCGACGAACACCGGATCGGCGGCGAGGTGGGGCAGGATCCGCTTGATCGCGAACAGCCGCGAGAACCCGCCGAGACCGCGGGCGCGCGCGAGGTAGAGCACCGCCATGCCGCCGCGGCCGAGCTCGAGCAACAGCTCGTAGCGGCCGATCGTGTCGCCCCCGGGCGCTGCCACCGGCGACGATGCTAGCACCTCAGGCCCTCATCACGATCTCGGCGCCGGGCGCGAGCGCCAGCCGGGTCCCGCCGCCGCCCGGGGCGCGCTCGATCAGGTGCGGCCCGGCGAGCCCGGCCTCGACGAGGTCGCGGCGGCACCGGCTGATCAGCATGTTGATCTCCTGGCGGCTCACCGACGGGCGGCGCGGCCACACCACGCTGCGCAGCGCGTCGTCGGACACGAACTCGCCGGCGACGTGGCCGCCGGGCGGCCGGGCGAGCGCGACGACGAGGTCGAACCGGCGGTCGGCGAGGTAGACCGCGCGCTCGGTCGCGCCGATCGAGAACACGAGCCGGCCGCCGCGCGGCAGCATCTCGATCGCGAGCCGGGTGGGCAGCTCGGCGCCGCCCAGCGCGGTGGTCGCGGCGGTGTCGTCGCCGGCGCGGACGACGAAGCTCTCGCCGCGGCACGCCAGGGTGTCGCCGGCGGCGAGCGCGGTCAGCGCATCGACCTCGAGCGGCTCGGCGTTGCGGGTCGCCGCGCCGGCGTGGAGCTCGACGTACAGCGCGCGCTGCGCGAGGTGCAGCGACAGGACCCGCGGGGGCCAGCGCTTGACGATCAGGTCGTCGGTGTCGCCGCCGCCGATCACGAACGGGGTGTGGGCGATGCCGAAGCTGGCGCCGGCGCGCTCGAGCGAGAACCCGGCGCGCGCGGCGAGGTCGGGGCGCGGGATCGTGATCGCGACCGCGAGGGTCAGGCCGGGCAGCCGGAGCTCGTCGCCGTCGGCCAGCGCGCGCGGCCGCGTGGTCGGCTCGCCGTTGACGTCGACCGGCGAGCGGCCGAGCGGCACGACCTCGGCGCCGTCGCCGGTCAGCCGGACCAGCGCGTGGCGCCGGCTGACGCTGGGATCGGCGGCGACGATGTCGCAGTCGCTCTGCCGGCCGATCAACACGCCGCTGGCGCCGACGCGGCGCGACGGGCCCCCTCGGACGTCGAGCACGCAACGCACGCGAACCGGCTCCACCCGGACATGATAGCGTCGCCGGGTGCGCGGCGTCGCCCTGTCGATCATGCTCGTGATCGCGAGCTGTGCTCCCGACTACGGACACACCGCGTTCCGGTGCCCCGACGGCGACGGCTGCCCCGACGGCCAGGACTGCTACGCCGGGCGGTGCCGGCGCGGCGCGCCGACCGACCACGGCGTGGCGTGCGGCTCGGCGAGCTGCGCCCCGGGCGACCAGTGCTGCGTCGACCCGCCCAACCTGCACTGCCGGCCGGCCGGCGAGCTGTGCCCGGGGATCACGGTGCTGTGCGACGGGGCCACGGACTGCCGGGACAAGGACCTGTGCTGCGCCGACGGCGGCGCGGTGTTCTGCGACGCGGCGTGCACGCGCACCGCGTGCACCGACGGCGGAGACTGTCCGCTGACCGCACCGAACTGCTGCCCCGGCGTCGCCAGGCCGTGGCGCGAGTGCTCGCAGCTGCCGTGCTGAGCGCGCGCGCGTGATGTCGCGGTGATGTCGGGTCGGGCCGGGTGCGCGGCGTAAGACATCGCGGACGTCCGTGTCCAGGAGATCGACATGAATCGTTTGCTTGCCGCCGCCATTCTCGCCTTCGGCGCCGCGCTCGGGCTCGCCGTCGGCCTCAGCGCCTGCTCCTCGTCCTCGGAGACGGTGTGCGAGGGCGATCACTGCGTCTGCGCGTTCGACGGGCCTTGCAGCCACGACTGCTCGTCGGGCGGCCTGGCCTGCGAGGTCCAGTGCGCCCCGGGCGAGCCGTGCGCCGTCGGCTGCGCCGCCGGCGAGCACTGCCACGTCGAGTGCAACACCGCGTCGGCGTGCAACGTCGACTGCGGATCGAGCCCCGAGTGCCACGTGACCTGCCCGGCGACCGGCTGCACGGTGCGCAACTGCGTCGGGGCGGCGTGCGAGGTCACGTGCGGCACCTCGTCGCTTCCGACGAAGACCGGGACGACCGCGACCTGCCGATGATCCGTGGTATCCCCGGCGCATGCTGCTCCCGACGACGATGGTCGGCTCGTTCCCGCGGCCGGCGTGGTTCACCCACCAGCTCGCCGGCAAGGACATCCTCGAGGCGTTCAAGCTGACGTCGCACAGCGAGGCGTTCCACGACGCGACCCGCGTGGTGATCCGGGATCAGGAGGACGCCGGCCTCGACATCCTGAGCGACGGCCAGATGTGGTTCGACGACTACCACATGGGGATCGGCTCGTTCCTGTGGTACTGGCTCGAGCGCATCCACGGGTTCTCGGCCGAGAAGCTGCCGCACCCCGCGCGCGCCAAGGCCCGCGGCCGCGACGTGTGGGCGCTCGACGAGGCCGGCGGGGTCGCGGTCGAGGGCGAGATCCGGCGCGGCCCGGTGCGGATGGCGCTGCTCTACGGCTGGGCGCAGCGCCACACCGCGCGGCCGATCAAGGCCTGCATCGGCGCCGGCCCGGTCCAGCTCTCGACCCTGGCGTACTTTCGCGCCGGCCCGGTCAAGAACCGCTACGAGCTGTCGCGCGCGCTGGCCGACGTGTTCCGCGCCGAGATCGCCGAGGTCGTCGAGGCCGGGTGCAAGCACATCCAGCTCGAGGACCTCGGTGCGTGGATGCCGTACCTGTCGGGCGAGAAGGACTACGACTGGGTGTGCGAGATCGTCGATCGCACGCTCGGTGACACGCCGCCCGGGGTCGAGCGCGCCTGGCACTTCTGCAAGGGCAACGCGTGGGGCAACAAGCTCGACGGCATGACCGCCGGCGGCTACCGCGAGATCCTGCCGCACTACCACGGGGTCAAGGTCGACGCCTACGTCCTGGACTTCGCGTGCCGCGAGATGGCCGACGCAGATCTGCTGCGCGCGCTGCCGTCCGACAAGCGCGCCCACGTCGGCGTGATCGACGTCCGCACGCTCGAGATCGAGCACCCCGAGCAGGTCGCCGAGCGGGTCCGCAAGGTGCTTGCCCACATCGAGCCCGAGCGAGTGACCCTGACCACCGACTGCGGGCTCAAGCAGCTGCCCCGCGTGGTCGCGGTCCAGAAGCTGCGCGCGCTGGTCGAGGGCGCCGCGATCGTGCGCCGCGAGCTGAGCTAGCGCCCGGCGACCCGGTTACGACATACTGCGCGGAGCCCGCAAAAGGAGCGGCTTGCAATGGCGCCCCCTGTCAGCTACCGGCTCGATCAGTCGATCGCGACGATCACCCTCGACGACGGCAAGGTCAACGCGCTGTCGCCGGGCATGCTGTCGGAGATCAACCGCGCGCTCGACCAGGCGGAGGCGGACCGCGCGATCGTGGTGCTGACCGGCCGCCAGGGCGTGTGGTCGGCGGGGTTCGATCTCGCCCTGCTGCGCACCGGCGGCGACGACGCGGACGGGATGGTGCGCGCCGGCTTCGATCTGACCGAGCGGCTGCTCGCGTTCCCGCGCCCGGTGGTGATCGCGTGCACCGGCCACGCGATCGCGATGGGGGTGTTCCTGCTGCTGTCGGGCGACTACCGCATCGCCGCGGCGGGGCCGTACAAGATCGTGGCCAACGAGGTGTCGATCGGCTTCGTGATCCCTCACGCGGCGATCGAGATCTGCCGGCACCGGCTCGCGCCCGCCCACTTCCATCGCGCGGTCGCGCTCGCCGAGGTGTTCGCGCCCGACGACGCGGTCATCGCCGGGTTCCTCGATCGCGTGGTCCCGGCGTCCGAGCTCGGCGAGGCCGCGCGGGCGGCGGCGACCCGGTTCGCCTCGCTGAACATGGCGGCGCACGCGGCGACCAAGCTGCGCGCCCGCGAGCCGGCGCTGCGCGCGCTGCGCGCGGCGATCGAGGGCGGCGGTCACCAGATCCTGCTGAGCTGACGCCGGGCGGGCGTTCAGCGCAGCACGTTGCTCGCGTCGGCCTGGGCGACGAGCAGATCGCCGTCGGCGGCGAGCAGGAGGCGCGCGGCGACCAGGCGCGCCGCCGCGGCGCGCACCGCGGCGACGTAGCCGGCGTGGCTGCCGTAGCGCTCCTCGAGCGAGCGCCGCGGATCGCCGGTCGCGTCGCGCTCGGCGCGGGTCCGGGCGAACGGCACGAAGCTGCCGGTCAGGCCGCAGACCTCGTCCTCGGAGAACCCGGCGGCGCGCAGGTTCCAGCCCGCGTAGGTCCCCAGCGGCACCTGCAAGCCGACCGAGCGCAGCCCGGCGACCTCGTTGCCGTCGGCGTCGACCCGGGGCACCAGCACGGTGTAGTCGCGGCCGAGCTCGCGCGGCGGCTCGTCGACGATGCCGGTCTGGCGATCGGCGTCGAACCGGCGGCCGAAGTCGAGGACCCGGAGCTCGTCGACCAGGCCCGAGTAGCGCACGCCCGGGATGTCGGGCCAGCCGATCGCGCGCTGGGCCGAGTCGACCAGCGTGCCGTCGCGCAAGCTCGGGATCCGGCTCGCCGGTGGCGCGGTGTCGGACACGACCCAGTCACGCAGCGCGACCAGCAGCGCGCGCAGCCCCTGCTGGTACGGGTTGGGGTTGCTGAGCTGCTGGCAGATCCCGGCGGCCGGCACGCCCGCGGGCACGTGCTGCGTGCCGGCGAAGTGGAACTGCCGCACGCCGGGCGGCTCGGCCAGATCGCGGCGGCCGTGGACGTCGGTGGTGTCGAGCGACATCCGGCTCTGCCAGTACTCGGTCGAGCTGACGGTCTGGATGATCTTCGGGCAGGTCCGGGTCCGCCGGCAGTCGTCGAGGACCCCGCCGACGTCGCGGCCGATGCTGTCGACCGACGGGCCCCAGGTGAACGGCGGCTGGGCCACCGGGTAGAGGTGATCCTCGTGCTGGCCGTAGGCCCGGCCGGGCTGGCCGAACCGGACGTTGAGCGGCAGCTGCAGCGCCGCGAGGTGCGGGTTCATCCCGTCGAACACCGGGCGGCCTTGCTCGTCGCGGTTGAAGCCCAGCAGCACGAGGGTGCGCAGGTAGCGCCCGGCCTGCGAGGTGCCGTGGGCCAGCGCGGTGCGGATCGCGCCGGCGAGCGGGTTGGCCGTGCCGGCGTCGTCCTTGCGGGCGTGGCGCAGGAACGCGATCAGGTCGCGGGTCGCGGCGAACCCCAGGCCCGACACCAGCGGATCCTTGGCGGTGTAGAGCAGCTCGTAGATGTGGTTGGTGTCGAAGCCGTCGCGCAGGCAGATCTCGGTCGCGCTCGGCGTGCCTGGGAACGGAACGATCGTGCAGTCGGCGAACGCCCAGTCGGTCGGCGCGATCGCGATCCGCGGATCGGCCTCCTTGATCCGCCGGGTCAGCACCGCGCCGCGGGTGTCGAGGCTGGCGGTCGGAAAGCTGGTGTGGGTCAGGCCGGTGAACGTGCCGCTGCTCAGGTTCTGGGTGGTGGTCGGCGCGGTCACGATGTACTCGCCGCGGACCCGCCCGGTGATCTCGCCGCCGCCGCGGGTGCGCGCGACCGGCACGGTCATGGTCAGCCGGCCGCCGCCGGCCGCGACGTCGGGCTGCCACGCGCTCCACACCACGGTGTAGCCCTCGCGCTGCAGGAAGCCGTCGCCGGCCGAGGTCGGCTCGTTGCCGCCGGCCGCGGCGCCGTTGAACAGGCCGAGCACGAGCTTGTTGCCGCGGTTGACCGCGTCGTAGAAGATCGTCGCGTTGCCGCGCGCCGGATCGTGGGGCGCCAGGACGTAGATGTCGATCGCGTACTCGACCATGCCGCGCGCGTTGCGCGGCGCGAGCTCGAGGTCCTGGATCACGGCGTTGTGCGGATCGCGCGGATCGACCTCGCCGAACGCCCGGCCGACCAGCTTGTCGTAGGTGCCGACCGCGCCGAACACCGCGCCGCCGAACGCCGGCGACTCGGTGCGGGTGATCTCGATGCGCGTGATCCGCGCCTCGGCCTGCCCCGCCCCGGCGGCGACCAGCGCCGCGGCCACCGCGCCCGCGCGGGCGAGGCCCGCACCGCACGACTGCGTGTTCAGCGTGTTCATCGTGTCCTCCTGGTGGTGTGCTGCGTGTGCGCGGCGGTCACGCCGGGGTCACGGCGTCACCTGCTTGGGGCTGCGGAACTGCTTGACGGTGCGCCCCGCCGGCCGCGGCCGCGGCTGGGCCGCGAGCTGGTCCTGGATCGCGATCTGGCCGAGCAGCTGGCGGGCGATCGGCTGCGCCGCGGCGAGCTGCGGATCGCCGGAGTTGACGACGTCCTCGAGGTCGAGCCGGGCGTCGCCGAACTCGCCGCGGCGGAAGAAGATCTGGCCGCGCTGGAACTTGGAGGTGACGTCGCGCGGCCGGGTGTCGAGCATCTTGCCGAACGCCGCGATCGCCTTGTCGTCGAGGTGCTTGGCGTCGTAGGTCAGGCCGATCTCGAACCACAGATCGGCCGCCTCGGTGGGTCGCACGCGCTCGGCGCCGCGCAGCGCGATCGCGAGCGCCTGGTCGAGGTAGCCCCAGCGCCGGTAGAGCTCGCTGAGCGCGATGTAGCCCGGGCGGTAGCCCGGGTGGGTGGCGATCACGGCGGTGAACTGCTCGGCGGCGCGCCGCGCGTCCTCGAGGTCGCGGTACAGCCGGCCGAGGTAGTAGTGCGCGCGCCACAGCCCGGGCTCGAGCTTGATCGCGCGGCGCAGCGCATCGCGCGCGTCGTCGAGCGCGAGCCGCGACGGGTCGAGCGTGGCGTCCTCGGGCCGGCGGTGCTGGTCGCGGCCGAGGCCGTCGCGGACCTTCTGGATCGCGGCCTCGTAGCGCGCGATGCCGTCGTAGAGCTGGTACATGCCGCGATCGGGCCGGAGCGCGACAGCGCGTGCGATCGCAGTCCCGGCGCCCGCCCAGTCGCTGCGCGCCAGGTACGCGCTCGCGAGCGCGTACCACGCCAGGTGGTTGCCGTCCCAGACGCCGGTCGCGGCGCGGCACTCGGTGATCGCGTCGTCGTAGCGGCGCAGCGCGATCGCCTTGTTGCACGCGTTGAGCAGCGCGATCGACACGTTGCGCGCCTGCTCGTCGACCACCTTGCGCAGCGGCGGCGCGGTGCTCACGGCGACCTCGGGCTCGGGCGCGGGCACCGCTGCCGGCGCGGGCGGGATCGCCGGGTCCGCGGCGGCGGCGACCGGCTCGAGCGACCGGAACACGAGCAGGCCCTCGGTGTCGTGCTCGGCGTGCCGCGACCGGGTCGACCAGGTGCCGGTGACCACGACGCGGTCGCCGACCGCGAGCCGGGGCAGCGCGGGGACGTCGACGACCCAGATCGAGGCGTCGCGCGCGGTGTCGCGGGCATCGCCGAGATAGAACTTGGGCTGGCTGCACAGCGTCGGGTCGTGGTCGATCGCCTGGCGGATCTGGGCGCGGGTCGCGGCGGGGTCGACGCGGCCGAGCTCGGCGACGCAGTCGTAGATCGCCGTGACGTGGCCGGAGACCTTGACCTGGGTCTCGAGCATGCGCTTGCCGTGCACCCGGAGCTCGCGCGGCCGGTGCACGCCGGGCTCGGCGGCCGGCAGATCGAACGCCGGGACCGGCGGCAGCTCGGCCGCGCCGGCGTCGCGCGAGATCTCGGGCTGCGGCTCCGGGAGATCGTCGGGCTCCATCGCGTCGGCCGCGATCGCCGTCGCCGACAACATCAGAATACCAAGGCCTGCCGCGCGCTCGACCACGCGGCATTGTAGGGCGTCTGTTCCGCGCCCAGACACGGTTTTTCCGGCAGAACGCGTGCGTCGTCGCTGTCACCCAGCACAGTCGCCGACATGGCACGCAGATTCGTAGCTGTGACTACAAGTTTCAGTGCCAGCACTGCACTTGTTCGATGTACTCCACACTACGATCAGCGATGCGAGTGAGAAGCCCAGTCGGCACTCATTGCGACATCTCCGGCTGGAGCACGAACCAGTGGAACGCGCGGTACGGCGCGGCTGCCTCGGTGTGCAGCACCGGCGGCGTCCCCACCGGGAGCGCGAACCCGACCTCGGCGAAGCTGCCGGCGGCGGTCGGCGCCGGCAGGCTGGCGCGCGCGAGCTCCCGCCCGGCGCCGTCGAGGACGCGGAGCACGACCGCGTGCTCGATTGGCTCGTGCTGGGGATACTGCCGCGCCCCGCCGGTGCGCAGCACCAGGCGCACCGGCCGCGCCGGGTCGATCGCGACGGTGAACCGCTCGCCGCCGCCGCGGATCGTCCGGCCGCCGTCGAGCACGAGGCCCTGCGCGCCGACCTCGCGACCGACGACCGACCAGCGCTCGGCCGGGCCGCGGGGGCCGCCGCCAAGCGCGCCGGTCCAGCGATGCGCGGCCTCGCTCGCCAGGTCGGCGACGTCGATCCGGTCGACGATCGCCCAGCCGGTGTGCTCGGACAGCGGCCGATCGCCGGTGCCGACGTGGTCCCAGCGCGCGGTGTGGAGCGCCAGCTCGGGGTCGCCGGCCAGCCGGCGGGGCTCGATCCGGGGGCCGAGCCGCGTGCGGTACAGGTCGTCGCCATCGAGCTCGGTGGTGCCGAGCCAGCCGGGCGGGACGGCGGTGTGGCTGGGCCGCCGCTCGGGCGGCAGGCTCTCGAGCAGCTCGAACCGCGCGCCCGGGCCGTGGTCCGCGACCTCGGTCGGGCCGCCGGCGGCCAGGTCGGCGAGCGTGTAGACCTGCACGTCGCCGAGGTACGCGATCGCACCGGGGTCGCGCGCGATCACGCGGGCGTCGGGCAGCTTGCGCTGTAGATACCCGCCGATCGCGGCGGTCCGGGCATTGATGTCGGCCGCGCCCTGCGCGAACTGCCGCGCGCCGGCGGCGAGCGCCGGGACCGCGGCGATCCAGAACCCGGCGATCAGCGCGATCGCGGCGGCGGCGTGGGCCCGCACCAGCCACGGCCGGGCGCGCGCGATCGGGCCGAGCGCGCAGCCGGCGGTGATCGCGATCAGCGGGAACGCCGGCGCGACGCCGCGGTGGTCCGGCGCGCCGGGAAGCCCTGCCCCGGCGAGCAGCACGACGAGCGGCGCGGCGACGATCAGCGCGCCGGCCAGCCATCGGCGCTCGCGCCGGGCCCACGCCAGCGCGCGGACCGCGCCGGCCAGCCACACCACCGCCAGCGCGCGCGGCCACGGCAGCGGGCTGGTCGGGTCCCAGAACACGCCGCGCAGCGTCCGACCGGGCATCCACGGCCCGGCGCCGTCGACCGGCCCGGGCAGCCAGTGGCCAGCGACGCCGCGGTGGACGGCGAGCCACACCGCCAGCGGCGCGAGCGGAACCAGCCACCACAGCGCGGCGCGCAGCTCGCGGCGGCGCGCGCGGCCGACGGCGGCGATCCCGGCGACGGCGACCGCGATCGCGGCGGCGATCGGCCCCGACAGCGCGGTCGCGGCCAGGCACGCCGCGAGCCACCGCGGCGGCGGGCCGGTGCTCGGCGCGTCGATCTCCTGGTCGATCTCCTGGTCGATCTCCTGGCCGATCTGCTGGCCGATCAGCGCCACCACGAGCGCGCTGGTCAGCGCGACCTCGGTCCCCGACAGCGCGCTCCCGGCGAACGCCGCGGT
>Ga0307515_10022849_pt1 | contig 11001 bp, 10 predicted proteins | sample 17_EM_MG_FD_194513 | JGI IMG/M metagenome (GOLD analysis project Ga0307515, IMG submission 194513) | Populus trichocarpa ectomycorrhiza microbial communities from riparian zone in the Pacific Northwest, United States - 17_EM | ecosystem: Host-associated > Plants > Roots > Unclassified | place...
GTAGTACATAGTGTATCTACCCAGTATATATACTATGTACTGCGTTCTAAGTTATTCCGGTGAAGTAACTAACGTCCGTGTGAAGTATCTACTCGAGTCCGTTGGGTCCGGGAGGCCGGCGCTTACAGGTACGGTAGTTGTTGACCAACGCTCTAACAACTTACAAGTCGGGTTGCTTCACAATGTCAGTAGACGATCTGCACGCAAAAACCTGGTGGCCACGTACAGCAAGTTGACAGTGACGGGCACCAACATTCGAATGCCTCGTATACATGTGGCGGTAGCAACGGCCGTCAAATATGCCACCGTCCTGATCACTGAAGGAGGGTGACACTAGCGTGCAGGGCACCGGGGCAGAGCACATCACTGCAACTCGTAAGACCAGGTTGGTACATCCCCTTGTGTTCTAGGGGTTCCACCATGCGGCTGTGGTGGTAGTGTTGGAGCCGCGCAGCTGGACAGAGATGGACCTCGATAAATGGAGTCTCTCCTGGCTGGGCATCGACCAGGTGGGTCGCGCGAACTGGATGTGTTCCCAATGATTCAGCCATGAAGACAGCACCAAGCGAAGATCCTCATCCCATTTCTGGCGAAGGTTGAATTAATGACGGATATAAGTCACATATGCTAAATATCGTAGCAGTGCCGGGGGCATTCCAATGATCGCCGGCGGACCGCTCTCTCCGTATCCTGCATTGTTTACGAAACTTTCGCTTTGAGATTCGTTGGAGGTCAGCTTCGAGAGAGAGAAAACAGCGAAGCACGACCATTTTCAGAAAAAGATCGGCCCAGGTGATTTGCAGATGGGCCCACCTTTACGATGATTCTACTTCCCATATCCCTCACCTTCCTCTCCGAGTCTGTATTCCGAATAGAAGCCTGGGATCTTGAGCAGACTTCGGCTGGACCTCATTCGTGTACCGTTTCTGGTCCTGGACGACGTATCATCCGAGTAATACGGCAAAGAAACGGACCTATGCCTATGTCAACCACGGGGATCAGGATACGACAGCCGTTCCAGAGTCACATCGACAAACCTTTAACGTAGCTTGCCATATCACCGGTAGCTAACAAGCTCCCAGCCACGCTTGGGCTATCTAGGATGTACTACCGCTGATCGACCTCGACCCTGCTGAGGACACACCAAGCGCCTCAGAGACGCCCAACACTGGATACTGTTCTCCTTTTCGCTGTGTCCAGAAAACGTCGCCTCCAACCCTGGGGCGTTTTTTGGTACCTTGGTACCCGAGGGTCGAATAAATGGTCGCAGAACCTGTGTTGTTCCTTTCCAACCGTCACCACCTTGCTGTTGAATTCGAGTGGGTGGTTTGATCAAACCTCGATGGTAGAGGGCTGACGCAAGGTCTTGGAACGCCTGGTGTAGTGCTTCCGGTGAGAGAGCTCTCTGGGGACGAGAACGTTGATACAACTGAGGTGTTCGTCTTCAGCACCCGAGCCAAACACGCTTGAATGCAACAGGAGTGCTCGCCCCGGCTCATGTTAACAGGAGGCCGTCATAAACTACAGAAGTGCCCGCACAATGATAGCCAAAGTCGATGAGTCTATTCAGGGCATTGGAGTAGTACATCTGGGCCATTGGTCGTTCAAGGATGGAGAATCTGGCAGCGTTGAAACGCTCGAAGAACATTTGACAGATGCGTTCGCAGGAAGACTGGGGAGAACTGGGGAAGATGGATAGCTGGATAGAAGATTCCATGGGTGAAGCGGAGACCGGGGGTGGTAAAGGAGGCGCGTTTCCTGGTTGAAGAACACGTAAGGCTATGGACGGACGCGAGAAGAGAAAAGAGACTCGCCGTATCGTCTGCACCCGCGTCCAGTCCGAAATCTGGGCTCCAACAAAGGGCCAAGATATGGTCAGATCTTGGCTAGCCGCGGGGGCCTCATCCAATTGTGGCCCGACGAGCTAATCGGAGGCCGAGAGCGCCCTGCTCGGCGACGATTTTAGGCAAGCCGACGCGAGCGAGTGGTTCCTACTTCCGACCCATAAACTCAACGGAGCTCTGTTCGTTGTTCCCGCTATGCACAGACGAAGGTGCTCTTCGTGGAGGCCGATCCCCGCGCGGACGATGTCGTGGGATGTTTCGAGGATGATGACCTGGGTGTCGCGCAGACTCATGGAGGCCAAGGGGTTTTAATCGGCGTCTGGTAGGACTGCTGCAGGCGTTGTTTGAGGCCAGGCTAGGCACCCTCCGAACTGGCGGCCTCCAGTATTAAACCTTGAAGGTATTTTTAGTTCGGCGGGTTATCCAAGCTGTCTATGAACGCATCGTTAATAGGTACTCATCATGAGGGATGGAAGAAAGGATCCCACCATCGATCCTGAGCATAGGCAGGGAACTCCCGAAGCGAGGGACTTCAGGTGGCCAAGAGTCCTCTATTTTAAGGTTCTTAAATTGTGCATCCTTTAGTGTTGGAGACCACCCCTATGGTAGGTCGGCTTTGCGTAGGAGCTCGATGGGGCACGGCCGACAACGCGATCGCGGGTGGGGTTGGGCTTTGGTTGTCGAACGAGAGCCCGGCGATCGCGGGAAGATCCCCGGGGCCAGAAAAACCACTCGCGCTAGCCCAGGCCTCGTTACCGATAGAATAATCAATATAGGGGAGGTTCTTTTGGAGCTGAATGCCGACAATTGAAGGGGGCAGAGGGGCCAAGGACGAAAATCTGGAAATAGTTCATGCAAAGTCACATCTGGAGGTTACCCAGATGGTTCATCCTACCGAAGCATTCTTGCTAAGTTCCGAGACAGAGTTAGTACCGTGGGTCGAGAACCCCCGACGTAAAAGATTCTGGCAACACCGGTGGAGGGGGCGACAGCTTGTGATGAGATGAGATTGTTCGAATTTCTCGGAAACATGCAAGGTGGTAACGAGGGTCCTTCAACGTTCGGTTAGCGCATCGTGAGCACCACTGGTGAACACCCGCTTGGGAGCCAGGCAGGGTATGGTAATGGGATCGAAAGGACGAGCTTTGCTGAGTTATCTGACGGCTCACCAGTCGCACAACCGCGTTCAAGACTCTGACTTCCCTGCAACTCGGGATATTTTGGATTGACTCCGGCAGACGAGGAGATCGCAGTCGGTGCTAATGGGTCTGGTAATTCACGAATAAAGAGACGACGGGGAGCGTTGAATGGATGTTCACCGTAAAAATTGTGAATTGAGACTCAAACGGACGTGGAGGATCGATGGAGGTCTGTAGTTGGAGAGGGGGGAGCAATGGGAAATACATGACGAGACCAGGTCGACCAAAGTGAATGCACAGCGTTGTACCAGCGGTCAGGGAATGAAGTGTTTCTCCAAAGTTAAGGGCATCTTGAACGGGGTATAGTGGATGACCGCTGTCGGCCGGGTTTCGTCCTTGCGAAGGGGTTCGTCAGAGAGCTGACCCATGTGGCTGAAGTCACAGAGTGCGCTGACTTGATCGAGCCAGGATGTGCACCTCAGACGCGGATCAAAATCCCTCGGCGAACCTCCTCCACTCAACTATTCCGTCCTTCGTTCTCTCCAGGACTCCAGAAGATGCATACAACGATGCGTTATTTCTCTCAAAAACGACGGCAGCAATCCACGTTTTCTACGACAAACGGGTCGAATTTTCGCTATTGACCGGTGTCCGACGCCGGCTTATTCCACCTCGCACTTGCATTCTCTGTATCAGTCTACTGCCGCTCAATCGCCATTCAAACCACCCTCCGGTCCGCTCCCACGAACCGGTTTCGACACTCCCTCGACCCTCGTTATCACTGCAGCACGTCCTACATTCAACCTTGGCATAGACGGTGTTGCGTTCATCGACCTCTCCCTTTTCCCCCTCCACGACTTCTTCTCACATTCCGTCGAATGCGTTCTCGTCGTAGAGTAGGCATAGAATTGGCCCACAAAGTGCTCACCACCATACCTCGACATTCTTGGCGCTGTCCAACAACTCTCCGTCCCTCATCCTTCAGGGTGAAGTGTCACGCTTGGAACATCGGACGCGATCACCGTCGAGTCCATACACGTCCTCCTCGAAGACTCGTCAACATCCTCTCCTTCAGTGAGACTTTCCTTGGGACCCCTCCCACAAGAATCCCCATCGACATCGAATCGCTTATTCATTCCCGAGCACGAAACCTCATACACTAAAACCCCTGTTCGCCCCCCCCCCCCCCCGACGACCGGTTTGACATCACCAACTCTCCCTCCTTAGCCCCAACGGCCTTGCGATGGAGGAGTACGTCGTCTTTGTCGCCTCCGCTGCTGGTCAAGGAGGGTTCCTCTAGAACGTTAGGACCCTCTGGAAGACTATTTCCGCTGCTGCAGCTCGGGAGATAGACTACTTACCAAGTCGAAGCTCACTGTATTTGCTGTGGGAGACAGCCATTACTGGCCCAGACCCCAAGGCGCGCAGTGTCATCATCTACCTGCGTGATATTTCCGATGTACGGTATGTTTCTCATTTTCCGGGATCCTTACAAGAACGATGCTGATGAAAGACGTTCCGTTGTATTTAGGGCTCGCCATGGCCGACGAAGGTGTGCATTGTGATATTGCCGTGACCACTTGAGAGATCCTCTCGTACGTGAAGTAAAGCACGGCATGCGTGCAATACACGTCCGCAGGTGACTGATTTCGTCGATATTTAGTTGATTCGTTTCCGGCCCCTGCCCAAGCCACAGCCGAGGGATACCGCGCCACACCCGCTACTGAAACTATTCATCAGCAAAACTGCCCTTCTCTCGGTTACTCTGCAGAAGCGCGATTGACTGGGTTTGGGGGTAGGTTTTAACTCTAAGTGTTCACTTTTTCTCTTCAAAGTCCCCTACCCTGGCGCGGTTGCCCAAGAAACGGATTCAATACTGATGTTTGGGATGAAGAAATCTGTCACAACATGTGTGAGGAGGAAACAAATTCAAGTGGGATCCCGTCCTGGACGCGTATTCAGAATGAACTCACTTCCGATTTCAGCACTGCCACCGCTTCACGATTGCATCTGCGATTGCGGAACACAAAGGTCGTAGACATTTCTTCTGCTTATATTCTGACGCTTCTCCCCCCGTATGCACTTCGCAGCCACCAGTCTGACACGGTTCACATGACACGAACGATCGATGCATCCAATTTTCTCACCGAAGCTTCCACCACTCGTGCTTTGACAACTGCTGAGCCCCCCCCCCACCATCAGATCCGTCATCCATATCAAGTATCGAAACCTTCATTGTGTAGAATCCGTTGCGAGCAGTGGTGTAAAGTGGCATTTGGGCAATCACAATGTACAACTTGAACAGCAGCGGAGAACACAGAGCGTGTGGGACAAAACTGACTACGAACAGATGAGTGAATGGACAAGGGGATCCGGAACGATCGCAGCACTAAGCGTGCAGACCGTACCATGGGTACTCACGGACTCGATCCTTGGCTGTATGAAGATCGACGTTTCTACCGCTCCTCCAGACCCACGAGTCATGCAGAACGTCGTTGAAAAGCAGAGAGACTCGGTCTTTCTCGTTACGTCCGACTTGGAAAACATTCATATTCTCGTCTAACAGCCCGTACTTGTACACCGGGATTGCAGGATTTGTCCCCAGCAGCTCGTGGAACTCCGTCATCGTCGATGCGTGTCCGCCTCTCAGCGAGATCGCTTTGAACCAAAACCGAGAAGCTCCCTTGATGCAGAGACAAAATCCGCCAGGTCCGAGATCGAGACCTGTCCGTGCGAAAGAATAAGTTCAGCCCCGGATTTATTCGGCGTGATCAGGGCAGTAGCTCGTCAATTAGAGCTCCTACTGCGTTATCCACAAGTAGGGCGTGCCCGGACATAGACACGCAGACGGGGTCGCACGCGAGTCGAAGGAGTTTCTCCACGTGATACTTCCTCAAGGTAGAAGGGATCACCCAGATTGTCGCGAGTCCCGCAACACCCCTGCCGTCATCGCGAGGACATCGCTATCGTCGAGTACGGAATCTAGCTAACGAAACCGCCCGCAAAATGTCGTCAAAACGGGCTACGCTGAATCAAGGGTTCGCCTGATCTTTGACTAATTCCGAGGGCGAGCATAGATATCATGGAGTGGCACTGGCGGTATTCTGCACAGTGAGTGGTATTCGGACGGTCTCATAGCAGTTCAACGCGGTGAGCACCTTCGAGTCCGCTTAAAACAGGCGCAGGAATCGGAAAACCTCTTGACGATACTCGACGAATCCCGCGTGACGTGCTGACCAGCTGGATCCGGTCAACACGACAGGCAAGGGCATGACACTGGTCAAGACAACGACGAACGCGACGATAGCCTTTTGGTGGTCGGTCCCTCGGCAGGGAAACGTTGCGATAACGAGATACCGAGTGGTTTTCGCGTACCTTAGAAAGGTTCTTACGAGTGCTCGTCCCCCCACTTCTGACCGAAAGGTGGCAAAGACGTTCGTTAGGCAGGCGATGAACACAAGACTTAATAGGATCTTACGGGACAGACAGACATCTCTAATATTATCCTAATAACCGGCGAGACACTCGGAATCACACTCCACTGCTGAACGCTGGACAGGGAACGAGAACTACGCCGAACGTAGTCTGAGGCCTGGTAAAGTTGCAGCACGGACGCGGGATCATCAACGTTCTGAGCTGAGTCCTGCTGAGTCCGGATGACCGGTGACCAACTCGATTACACGCGTGACATCGAATGCAATTCTCTTCACCACATGCTCATGGGCCCGTTTGCGCGATGCGTCTCGTGACAAAATGGGCGCTCGCCCTTCCAAGAGTCTTCCCCACAGCCTTCACGCCTCTCGCCGCCACTTCAAATCTCGACCATGAAAACCGAGTCCCAGCGACCCAAGGGGCGAGAGGGTACCGCCGAGGGGTTGAATGCAGCAATCGAGGCCACGAATCTTGCAGAAAGGGTCTCGTCTATCGCACCAGCCAAGGCCGTCTTTGGCTCCGTCAACGATCTTCTTACACAAATAAGGGTATGTTTCCCCCCCCTCTGCCGCGGTCTGCTCCGGTTCACACGTAGCCAGGACTCAACGGTGAATGAACCGGATTATGCCGAGCTTGGGTTATCCTGCGCCGACATCTGCCGAGTACTTGACCAGGGGACGAATGGAAAGAAACCGGGCGAGCTCAGTCAGTCCGTGCACGGTGCGACAGATCAGCTGTCGGTGTGAGTTGAACCAGCTACACGGGTCTCGACCGTTGATTATAATGCTTTCGATCGCAGGACCGTGGCAGATATTCGGAGGAAGCTCGCGAAGTGGGATAAACGGAGCGTGATATATCGGCGTTTCCGCGCGAATAAACATAAAAGGACGGTCGCTGCCTGGAAGTTGGGCCTCGAGAATATTATTCAGGTCTTTAATGTGCGTTCTGTCCCTTGAGTGATGACCGTTGCTAACTTCCTCCTCCCATAAGGCAATTCCAATAAACACAGATGCAGCTGCCCCAGCCGTTCGCCACGATGTCACAGACTCCCAAACCATCACCTTGGGCATCCAGAATGAGATTGTAAACACCCCCGCCACTGTTTCCGACAGCCATCGTAACGCGTTGAAAAGACCCAATGATACACGTTGTCAGAACCAGATGGTGAGTACCGTTCGTATTCTATCAGTCGTCGAGTGACCATTTATCCCTGCCTAGCCTCACGCCAGGTTAGCGATATCGGCTGGAAATAAAACTTATGCTTAACCTTTGTATCCAGCGCACCGGGAGAATCATTGCCTCCCTTTCCGGGAAGCACACATGGAACCGTTTCCAACAATCGTCAAGACGTCCGGGCCATTGTTTCCAAGCTCGAGCACAATACTACGGACACCCAGGCTATGGTCTCCGAAATCCATCGCACTGTTGTGAAAGGACAAGCGAATGATATTAGAAATGTGTTGGTAAGCAACACTCGTACTCTATCTACTACCGAATATCCATTCACCGTGGCCTAGACTCAAACCAGGTCAGCGATCTTAGCTCTGATGGACTAATCATCTCACGCTCGGATCTAGCACACCCGGAGAATCTCCACCCCTGCCCCCAAGGACGTTCTTCGGACGCGACGAGCTGATCGAGAAGATTGTCGATCTGGCCGAGAAGCTCACACCAATCGCTCTCATCGGTGTTGGCGGGATCGGCAAGACCTCTATCGCCCTGACGGTCCTCCACCACGATCGGATCAAGCAGCGGTTTGGTCATCACCGTCGATTTATCCGGTGTGATCAATTCCCCGCCTCGTCCGCGCATCTCCTCCAGCGGCTCTCCGACGCCATCGACACAGGTGTCCAGAATCCCGAGAATCTAACACCCCTGCGGACACTCCTGTCCTCGAAGGAGATGATCATTGTCCTTGATAACGCGGAATCAATTCTCGACCCGCAGGGAAAAAATTCACAGGATATCTATGGCGTAGTGGAGGAGCTAAGTCAGTTCAGCAACATCTGTCTTTGCATCACATCGCGGATCTCGACCACTCCCCCAGACTGCAAGTGTCTTGATGTGCCGACGCTATCAATGGACGCCGCACAGGATACCTTCTATCGCATCTACGACAGCGACGCCGATCGGTCGATTGTAGTCAACAGCATTCTCGAAAAACTCGATTTCCATCCACTTTCCATCACCCTGCTTGCCACAATCGCGCGCCAGAACAAATGGGACACGACCCGGTTGGCTCGGGAATGGGGGCAACGGCGAACGAGCGTGCTGCGGACGCAGCATAACAGAAGCCTCGCCACCGCAATCGAGCTATCACTGGCCTCCCCACTGTTCCGAGAACTCGGCCCCGATGCTCGGGCGCTTCTCGGAGTCGTCGCGTTTTTCCCGCAGGGCATCAACGAAAACAACCTTGAATGGTTGTTTCCCACGATCTCAAACAGAGCTGATGTCTTTGACAAGTTCTGTATCCTCTCGTTGACGCATCAGACCAATGGATTCATCACAATGCTTGCACCACTCCGAGACTATCTTTCTCCTGAAGACCCAAAGACATCCCCACTGCTCTGCATGACCAAGGAACACTACTTCACTCGGATGTCAATCGGGATTGATCCGGACATGCCTGACTTCGGAGAAACTCAGTGGATCGCATCCGAGGACGTAAACGTCGAGCACCTGCTTGATGTCTTCACAACGATCGACACAAACTCTGACAATATCTGGGACACCTGCACCCATTTCATGGAGCACCTCCTTTGGCACAAGCCACGACTCACGATTTTGACGCCAAAGATCAAAGGTCTCCCGGATGATCATCGTTGCAAACCAGGATGCTTGTTCCAACTCTCACGGTCGTTTGGCTCAATCGGGAATTATGCGGAGCAAAAACAACTCCTTGTTCGTGCCTTAACAATCTGGAGAGAGCGGGGAGGTGACTGTGACGTTGCTTCAACACTGACAGAGCTATCTAATGTAAATTGGGCAATCGGCCTCCACAAGGAAGGAATACAACAAGCGAAGGAGGCATCGGAGGTCTTCGAACGACTCGGTGACACGGCATCACAAGCACAGTGTTTGATCAGGCTTGCTTATTCGCTGTGTTCAGACAGTCAGCTCAATGCCGCAGAAGAAGCCGCACTTCGCGCAATCACTCTCCTCCCAGAGAAAGGCGAAGAATTTCGGATCTGTGAATCTCACCGTGCTCTCGGCAACATATATCGATTCAAGGGTGATACTGAGAATGCGGTTCACCATTTCGAGGTAGCCATCGGAATTGGATCCCCTTTCGATTGGCACGATACCCTGTTCTGTCTTCATTACGAATTGGCCACGCTGCTTCACGATGAAGGGAGGTTCGGCGACGCACGCGGTCACATCGAACGCGCCAAGTCTCACACGGCTGACGCCACTTACCACCTGGGCCGTGCAATGGAGCTGCAAGCTAGGGTTTGGTACGACCAACACAGGCTTGAAGAGGCGAAGTCTGAGGTTTTGCGCGCGGCCGACGTTTACGAGAAGATTGGGGCTACAAAGGATGTGGAGGACTGTAGCAGCCTCCTCCGGGATATAGAGAAGGGACTGAACACCCCGGTCGCCTCTGGTCAATCGAACTGATTGTGAGCTCGTGAAAATATTGCTATTTCCTGCACATATTGACTCCTCACTTCAAACTCAGGGAACCGGACAGTAGCTCGATGGGCTCTCCAAATTCATTTTCCCGCAGGTCTTCAAGGTTTTTTCCCTTTGTCGTGCCTTCCCTGTACCCGCTCATATCGCTGCTCCCTCCACTCATACATACTGTTTCATGTTTGCTGTCCTGCCAATTGTACTCGGCCCCTATGGGGGAAACTCCACGATAACGATATACCGAGTGGTCCCCGCGACTGTTCGCTCACGCCACTTTGATCGAATGGGTGGACGGACTCAGTATGTAACCGAATTGATAGGATTGCGGACGATCTGTAGCTACGGAACAAACAGGCATCAAGTGAATAACGCTCGGAATCACGACCGTTCCCGGTGACCTCGCACATCTCTCTGAAGCGCATAGGACCGTCGGCCCCAATGTAGTAATTGAGAGAGATCCTCGGCGAAGGGTTGAACGTTGAATGTCGAATGCTGGTGTAGTTGCTAGTGGGGCTGGTGTCGCAGCACCCATAAATGGCCCGGCGGGATGCCCAGCGTTCCCTCTAGTTGTACATATATCCCGCATTCTTTCACCGCTTTGCCGATTTCAAGATGACCACGGCACGGTATTTGTGGTCCAACGCTCTAGCAACCTTGCGAGCCGCTTCACAATGCCAACAAATCTTCCGTGTGCGGAAATCCGGTGGTAACGTACAGTGGATCAACAGTGAGGAGCACAAGCAGTCGAGCATTTTGTATACACGCAGCGGTAACGACTGTCGAATACCCCCGCCGCCCCGATCACTGGATGAGTGACATTGGCGGACAGGGCACAGCACTGCGATTCATGAAACCAGGTCGGGACATCTTGTGTCCCGGGAGCTTCAGCATGTGTGTGTGGGGGTAGTGTCGGAGCCGCGCGAATGGACCTCAATAAAATGCAGTCCCTCCTGACC
>Ga0307515_10022850_pt1 | contig 11001 bp, 7 predicted proteins | sample 17_EM_MG_FD_194513 | JGI IMG/M metagenome (GOLD analysis project Ga0307515, IMG submission 194513) | Populus trichocarpa ectomycorrhiza microbial communities from riparian zone in the Pacific Northwest, United States - 17_EM | ecosystem: Host-associated > Plants > Roots > Unclassified | place...
CCCTTAAAATTTAATTTTTTTTTTTGCATAAAATGAATTTGTTTTTATGTTTTTAGATCGTTTTGATGTGTTGATGTCAAAAATAATTTTAAAAAAATAAAAAAAATTATTTTGATGCATTTCTAAGCGAAAAACACTTTGAACCGTCACCGCTACCACAATCCTAAACATACCCTTAACTTTTCCGAAACAAATGTTTTGAGCTTTGAAACATTTTTGTACTAGTTTTTTTTTTTAGCAAAACAAAAATGGTATTATACACCATAAATATATTAGTTAAGAAAATCTGTGTTAGTTCGAAATTTTAATTTATGGTTGAGGGTTCGTAGGTATATGATTTAATTTAAGGATGTGTTTGTAAGTGTGATAGCAGTTAGTTTTTGTTTAGAAATGCATTAAAATAATATTTAAAAAAATAAATTAATATCAATTAAAACAATCTAAAAATATATATATATACACACACTGTTATTACTATTACATTGAAAATCTTATAAAAACCAATCATAAGTTTCTAATTAATTTGACTCCATAATTGGGCATATATGACAATAAATAAATGACTATTTAATATTTATTAAGAACATGGTAAATTCGCCGCTGTTTAGTATTATATTTATCTGGCAAGTACTAAGTAAGTAGACATAGACATGTGATTTTAGATCAGTTGTCCTTCACAATCAATCAGTTTTAACATGAAAAAGGAGATGCTGTGGGGGCAGTCTTATAGCTTGAGAGCACTCATTTCTTCGCTTCAAACATATAATACCAAGGTAGGTAGGGTAGGTATTATTTATTATAAAATATATTAAAATAATATTTTTTTTTATTTTTTAAAAATTATTTCCAATATATAATCTAAAAATACTATAAAAGTTTAATCTGAAATAAAAAAAATATTTTTAAAATACAAAAAAAAAAATTGTTTTCGCACAATAGTTGGGACGTCACTTTTGTTGCGATAAAAGAGCGATGTACCGGTGCAAATCACATCTGTTTGTTTTTGCTTTTTAAAAATGTTTTTAAAAAACTTTAATTTTTTTTTATTTTTTAAATTAATATTTTTTTAGTATTTTGATATCATTTTTATGCTCTGATATCAAAAATAATTTTTAAAAAATAAAAAAATATATTATTTTGATGTATTTTCGAATGAAAAAACACTTTAAAAAACAACCTCAACCACACTTGCAAAATAAGCATGGGTTAGCACTTAAGAATTTAAACAGGTTGTCTTGAAAGTGAAGCTTATATAGTCTTTAATGTATTAATTTAAGAATCAAATCAAGCCTAAGATCTCAGAATTCAACCTTTTCGAAGGAACAAAGACAAGTGAACCTTAGATTTCTGTCTGCAATTGTTGATGTAAGCATTAAAACTATATAATATTAAAACCGCAAAGGGTCTCCCTCCAAGCACATTTGGACCGCCACTTGCATTAAATTAATAAGCAATCAGCATAGCTATTTCACTACAACAATGTTTTTTTATCCTCGAGAAACTCAGTCAATTTAATTGAATGCTGAACTCGCAATTAAAAACAGTAATCGGATGACATGTGCTAACACAACATACAACCTTTTAAATATATTTAAAAAAAAAAAAGATTATCACCCCACGGGCATGCTCTTGAAATTGATGTTTTCGAGAGAGAAAACCCCACAAAATTAGCTCGTGACCCAAAACAAGATGTGCTTAAAACAAATGCAAAAGGTGCTGCCTCCCCTGCTTTATGAAAGGCCAAGCCAGCTTAGTTAATTCCTCGAGAAAATGATTTAATGCTTATCCTGTGAGTTCATTTCTAGGTGCTCTAGCATCAGGTTTACGTCAACAGAAATGAGTAATTAATTATTTTCAATTCGATTAGGAAAAATAACTAGTTCAAACTGACCGGTTTTAATTTAATTATTTTATATTAAAAACCAAAATTCAACCGAGCGGTTTTGATTCGATTTGGTTATTTTATATTAAAATCAAAACTCAACCGACCGGTTTTGGTTCAGTTCGGTTTTAGTATGGTTCGATTTAGTTTCAGTTTGGTTATTTTATATTAAAAACCAAAAACTATATTATTTTTTTGGGTTTTTTTTTAACTTTCTAATGGTGTTAGTTTCGGTTTGGTTTGGTTTTTTTCGGTTTGGTTTTTTTATTTTTCAGTTCGGTTGATTTTCCAATTTCAGACTTGTGAAACCAAACCAAAACCGAACCGAATATTTTTTAAAATATTCTAATCAATTTAATGATTCAGTTTTTTCAATTATTTGTTTTAATTTTCTCAATTTAATTGATTTTTTGATTTTTCTTCACTCGCACCTAACTAATCTAATCGGTTCCTATCCCGTCTGGCTCATCAAATTTTGTCTATGGCTGCTATTTGTATGGCGTAGGCTTGTGACTGATAGAGCACACCCAAAATATCCTTTGTATTCTAGTGATTGGCCTTAGACTATAAAAGTTACTTCCTAGAAATTCCTGTCTCTTTTGGCCTTTCATAGCTACAAGGGAGCCCTCATTTCATGTAATACTGTACGATCAATGAGCTCAATCTAACATCGAACGACGCAGAATCAAAAAACCATAATCATAACATTCCTCGGCTATTCGAGTGTTTGATAATCCCTTGCAGACAAAACTGAGACACAAAGCAGACAGAAACAAGACACAACACAGCAGACATGAAAACAGCACACACATAGGCAAATGCTTATATCAAGGATGCCGTGGAGCCCTTCCTTAAAGCAGTCCTCGCACCACTGACTGAGAAAGGAAAAAAAAAGGGAGGGAGAGAAAGAGGAGAGGAAAACGAAGAAAAGAAAAAAGAAAAGAGGCAAGGGTAGAAGGACGACGCAACAACTTTCATCTTATGGACAGCTAGTTCCTCATCACACCAAAGGGACCCATTGCTTCAGCTTTCATGCCATCCTATCAAGAAAAAGAAACGGAGGAGAAAGGGAGGGAAACACACAGAGGCTTCGTTTATTATATTGGATGACAGATTGACGCACATAAAACAAGTAAAAAATCACTAACCTCTCTCATCATCTCACGGCAGGAAGACTAATCCTTCCGATTAACACCCATTTTCCACTCCTCTCACCAGCCAACTCGCCTGTATCTCCTGAAATTAACATTGACAAGTACAGCTCATAGGGAGACCAAAACATTGGATAAACCCACCACGGCCAACATTGCATTTTTTCCCCCTTTTGTGTTTTACTCATTCTCTTCCTCTCCTATCTTCACAACCCCACCCCACCCCAAACAACCGAAAAGGGCAAAAGAAAAGGAAACTTGTGAATTAATCTGCATTTTGATGTACACAGAGACTATTTGGTAAATTAATAATCAAGGTCAAATTTCAAGAAAACTTGTTTGACGCTCAAATATTTACAACTAAATGGCACTTACAGTACAGGGCAGGCCCTAAACACCTCTGCCGAAACTAGCCACTTGAAACAGAGCAATCATATAAAAGTGGATCTGAAGAACAGAAGGACGCAATAGAGAAAGAGCACCTCTAAGCACATTTATAATTCCAAACTAAAGTTAAATCATTTTGGCCAAACATAAAGTTCCTGTTTTCAATCACTAGAGAAAGCAGTGTCAATATTTAGAATCATCTGCGTGGAAGACACAAGCATTAGTGAAGCTTTATCATGAAACAGAACTCATCCTAACAGTTGAATAGAAATTACCTGTGGAAAAAAAAAATCTGCATTTCACTGAAAAATTTAGTCACCCAGTCTGCTCATGTACAACATTGTGCAACTGTAATGTTATTCATCCCAGCGACTCTGGTTTCACTTGACCTCAAAAATAGCTTCGCTAACACAGACACCTTTGGAAGGAGAAAAGAAAGGAAAAGGAAAAAAGGAAAAAGATGGGAAAGGAATAAGACACTGGGTTTTAAAACATGTTGGCCCAAGTTACACAAGTATTGACTACAGACACATCCATCCAATTGAATTTAGTAAAAGTCTAAAAATGCCATGACTGGTGGAAAGCTCAACAGATAGCCGTCCCACTCTACTGACAGCATACCTTCATTACATCAGTAAATATCAACAATCCTTTCATTGATGTCGGCAGCTCCAATGGAAACATCATGTATAACCTGCATGTATTTGGGGTATGACAGCCCACCACACCATCAAACATAAATAAATGTGTAACCCATTATCAACCTACCTACCACATACACTCTTTAAGCTTTCATCTTGAAAAAATGATGAAAGGAGATGGAAAACTGTAAATGGAGATGGGCAGACCTAAATCATGATGGGAGGATATGAAAACCAGAACTATAGTAAGCTTTCACTCGATCACACGCAGGGCATGCTTATGATCCAAAAAACATTAACACAGCAAGTTAACTAGGTACATGCTGCTGTATTATGTAATAAAAGCATAGTTTCTACCACTCCATCAAAGGGCCTAAGACCTCATTAAGATTTAAAATTAACAAAAATATATATATGAAATTTTATATATATCATATCAAATTCAAAAGGAAAAAGAAGAAAGAAATTGAAACTAGAAATACTTTCTCAAATAAACATTTTATATATATATATATATATATATATATAAAAGAAGCACGGTTAGCAATAGAGGTAGTAATAGTCCAACATACATCTAGCAGTAATAGAAGCTTTGCTAGAAAGATTGAATGGTTGACCCGGATGACAGCAGAACACCATTTGAAACATATAATCCTTATCATGGTCAGCTCAGCCTTAAAGACTCTAGTTCCAATTTGTTACAAGTGAACCTGCAAAAGATAAACAAACACACAAGTGCGCATATTTATGAGGAGCCAAAGCTGGCAGAAAAATCCAACCACCAAAGAACATCAAGAAATCTTCTGTAAGAATCGCCCTTCATGCGAGCAAAGGCTGATTCTGCTGGAATTAAGTTCATGCATCTCTGCAAGCTTCTCAAATAGGTGCACAGCAAAACAAAACATAAAAAAGAGCCTTCCGTGAAAAACAGCTTCTCTTCCAAGCATTATATGCTGTCCTCAAACATTAACTTCAGTTCTCTTATGCTCTTCAAATTCTGTAAACCAGGCAAGGATAATATTAAGCTAATTAATGGCCAACAACATTGAAAAAATATTTTATTTCCTCTCGCATTAGTTGTCATTACCATTTGAGTTCAGCTTTGGATGTTCAACTTTCAGTAACTATGGTTCTTCATTGCTTGAATTTGGCAAACCATTGCTCCCCGTTACCATGTCTTCCACCAGTTCCTTTGAATCACAACCTTTATGTTTTAAATCCACCATTTCTTCATTCATAAAATATTTTTTTTCCTCATTGGCATCTTCTGTTTTGTCTGATCCATGCTCATGATGAGTCTCATTTTCCCCTCTTCTAATATCCTTCTCATCATTTGAATGACGTTTACGTTCGGCAGATTTTGACCTAGGGCGCCTCCTGTGTTTTGATTTATTTTCCTCTGAACTTCTTGGAGATCTGCCGTGTTTACCTTCAGCGGATGGTGACCTTCGTCTATGGCGGTGCTTAGACTTTTCATCTTTATTTTGATCTACCCTGTGACTGGACCGCCGCTTGCCTTCTGGAGATATTGACCTGGAGTGCCGTCTGTGCTTTGACTTGCTCCCATCCCTACCTCTTGGGGATGACCTACTTCTGTGATGCTTTCCCTCTGCAGTTATTGATCTAGACCGCCCTCTATCTTGATGCTTTGTTTTTTTATCCCTGGTTTCATTTCCCCTCTCTTTGTAATGATGCCTATCATCAACAGATTTTGACCTGGACCTCCTATGACGGTGCTTCAGCTTTCCATCCCCAGTTTTGTCTACTTTCTCATTGGAATGGCGTTTAACTTCCACAGATTTTGACCTGGACCGACTTCTGTGCTTCGAGTCATCTTCATTTGAACTTCTAGGGGATGGCCTCCTTCCATGGTGTTTAAGCTCCACAGATAATGACCTAGACCTCCTCTCATGCTGCTTAGACTTTTTTTCTCGGATTTCATCCACTTTTTCATTGGCCTCCTCCACCGATTTGGACCTAGAGCGTGAGCGCCTTCTGTACCTGAGCTTGCTATCTGGGTTGTTCCTTGGGGATGATCGACTTCCTCCATGATGCCTAGGTGATCTTGAACCACTGTCTGATGCTTTTCTTGATCTATGAGCTGAACTTTCTTGGCGATGTTTTGGCGAGCCTGAATCAGCTCTGTAGGATTTTCTTGTTCGAGGGCTTGCACTCCTGCTCCTATTTCTCCTTGAAACAGGTGAATGATGATCACGGGATCTATCCAATTCCCGCCTTCTAGTTCTATCACCATCATCTCTACTATCTCTATCTCTATATGATCGTCTTTCGTAATTATACCTTGAGTGATAGCGAAATCTCACAGGGGACCTAGATCTACGGTCTCTATTGTGGCGGGATGGGGGGGAGTAAGAAGGTGACCTCATTCTTCTTCGGTAATTAATTGGTGATCTCGACTTGGATCTGGACCTTGCTCGAGGCGGGGGTGGTGACCTGCAAGAGGCAATAAACTCATCAGTGGAGAAAAAAACCAAAGAGCAAAGTCTTTAAGTTTTAATTAGAGTGTCTAGTTTATTTGTTATACAAATTGAAAACAATCACCTAACAATTCTCAAACTTGCATGCTTTAACAAAAGATAAAAGGTTTGCATATGTTTAAATGACTACGGTATTAGAAATTGATAAGCCCCAAGTTGGACTCTCCACCAACTCAGGCAACTCAGTTCTGACAAATGATTTCATGAAGGCTAACAGATATGGGAGGGGAGAAAGAAAGAAAGCCATGGTAGTAAAAAATCATACCAAGAAGACCTTGTGTTCCTTTCTTGTACCATGTCTCTCAAATAAAAAAGAGAAAAGGGATTATGAAAGACCCACTGTGGTATTTATCTAATCCAAAATCTTAATGTGAGGCAAAAGCAAAGAGTAGTAGTAATGCAAATTATCATCAGTGATCTATTATAAAAGAAAGAGATAAGCTGACATACTTGGATTCTGCTTTTGTTTCCCCTTCTCCAGTGACAAGCCCATCATCTTTTAACTTCTTACTTATTTCTGCAGCTCTAGCTGCTGCTAACTCTGTTGCCGACTTCATTGTTGCAGCTTTGTTAGCTGCCTGCTGTGCAGTCATAGTTTGCTGCATAAGCAAAGCCTGTTGAAATTGCATCTGTTGCATGGCAACTGCTTGCTGCATCATCATCGGCAGAGAAGATGAAGCAAAGGAAGAGTTCAAAATAGGTTTCTGAGGAAGAGATTTAGCCGTCTCAACATTCAAAGGCCGACCCCCAACATCCATATTGTTCAATGCTAAAGCAGCAGTTGCTTCTTCAGGTTTCGAGTATTCTATGTAAGCAGAGTGTTTTGAATCAGCAATGGTACATTCAACAACTGTGCCACAAAAGCTAAACAGTTGTTTCAGCTGTTCCACTGTCAGAAGCGGGCTGAGATTGCTAACGTGGAGTGTTTTCTTCAGTGCATCCTCCTTCCGAGCTTTGTCAGGTGATCCTGGCAAGGGGATAAATGCTCAGCAGTAAGAACTTTGGACATAAAATGAAAGGAAAAAAATACTTAAACCAAGGTACAGCACAAGTAAAATCAATAGCTTCGGGCAATGAGAAAAGAAAGGATCCATACAAGCTATCTGATACATGCATGAGCAGCTAATAAGAGGTGAGAATACCAGATGAATCTTTGGCTGACCGAGCTTGCGCTTGCAACTGAGCAGCATGAGCTTGAAGAGCTTTGGCAGCAACAATAGCCTGGGCGGCAGCCATTGCAGCTGCAGAAGGCGCCATAGGCACCTGACTAAGAGTCCCCATTGAGGTTGTTGGGGCTAACAAAGTCATCAGTAAGCTCTGTGGAGGGTGACTCAGCTTGCAATCGGTTTTTGCACACCGACCATAAAGGTACTCTCGACAAACTTCCCCAAGAGATGCTCCAGCTCCAGGCAAAATAGCACCACCTGAAGCACTGGAAGTAATGCCTGGAGTCATTCCTAGTAATGCAGGGAATGCCCCAGAAATGTTGGCCGAGTAATTTGGCATGTTAGGCATGGTCTGGTTCACAAGGTTTGGAAATGTTGTTGTAGGAGCCATACCCAGCAACCCTCCAGTCGAAGTGCCTGCATTGCATGACAACAATTCAATACCTAAAAGTGTTAGAGATGAATAGCAAGACTGAATATTTGAATAACAAGTCAGGAACAGTTCAAGGATATATTGGATGGTGAGATAACATGGCTTATTAAAGGAAAAGATAGACAATTTACAAATTATTAGCGGCTATTTAATCAGGAAAACGATCCTCCATTATCTTTAGTTACTTTAACAAACCACACAAGAAAATATCCCAATTATTCCTTTTCCCTCACTTCCATGCAAAAGAAATTGCAAATGTCCATATGCATGCATAAACCAAATAAAGATATGCAGCACATTATCATACTAGATCAACAATCAAAATTTTCAGAAGCGTCAAGACAGTATCGCTCCAATTTAAACAACCCCCCCAAAAAAAATCCGGACAAAAGAACCAAGACAATGTATAATTCAAAATTTGCTTGCAAAAATGAACAAGTCATACACATGCTGCCTATAAAAGTGTTGAAAACATTCCAAGTGATTGACAAATAGCAATATACAAACTCATTACCGCAGACAACATTACCTAGAACTGTATAACCAACATAAAGTTCACATAGAAAACACAAAAAAAATCCATAACCATAAATATATATACCTGCACTAAAGAAAACAGGGAAAGGACTCCCCATAATAGCTTTCCCATTACACTCAATAGTAACCATATAATTCCCTCTTTTCGGCACCACATATGTAACCGTGTATGTCCCATCTCCCATATCCTTCACATTCCCTTCTTGCTCCGTTCCCCCAACTCCCACTCCCGGTGAAACCCTAACCTTAATCACCGCGCCTCCATTCGGAACTTTCCTCCCATCCGCATCCTTAGTAACAACCATAAACGTGGCAGGTGCACACGCGGTCCCACCGGCAATGCCACCCCCTGCCGCCGTGCACTTATTGGGGTCAACTGGTCCCACTGGTTTATTGGCCAAATCCTCCTCTGCATCTTCCTCCTCGGAATCTGAATCCGCGGGCTTCTCAGCCTTGTCTGATAATACTTTGAAGGTCGCGTCGAATGCAGCTTTCGCTGCTGCGGTTTTTTCTGCCTCGCTTTTTAGTTTTGCTTCCTCTGCTTGCTTCATCCATATTGGTTTAGTAGCTGAGTGGTTGGTGGTGGAGGTAGCGGCGGCAGTGATGGTGGTGTTGTTTCGATCTGTCATCGTAAAACCCTAATTTGCCTGCGGGCGAGAATTTGGGGTTTTTGGGGGGGCGATTGGTGGTAGCGTTGATGAAAACAAAGGGGAAAGGCTGTTCTTAGTGGTGGATTTTTTTTATTGTTTTTTTCGAGAGAGAATATTTTGAACAGTGAACCAAAAAAAAAAAACAGAATTTGCTATGGGCACAGCCATTGTGTCTATTCACACAATTAATTTTGTAAATATCTAAACCACAGGTTAATGTTTAGAATTATTTTGAATGTTAAAAAAAATTAATTTTTAAAAAATATGTAAAAGTAAATTATATTTCAACTTTTCTATTTACTATGTTGAAATTAATGTAAAACTAACTTCCCAAAATATTTTTTTCATTTGAAATAATAAAATGAACATGATAATGGTAATGTAGAAAACAAGATGAATTAAATTTTATTTTTTAAAATATGTAAATTCAACCAATATAAATTATTTTATTTATTTAAAACTTGTAAATTTAATTTATTTAATAATTGAATTCAAATTAAATGTAGGTAGATATTTTTTTTGTAAAACAAAGAAAAATAAAAAATAAAAACATGTGAATAAGAAAAGAAAGTTTTTATGAGAAAGATACATTTCTTATAAATATATTTCTCAATAAGAACATGTTTGCTATATAAGCATCAAATTAATACAATAAGTATGTTTTATGTCACATAAGCATGTCTTTAATAGTTTCAAATTTTTTTGGCATCAAATAATAAAAATGGCTTTCAATTATTAATAAAAAATTTAAAAAATAACCTTACTATTGAAGGAACTTATTTTTCATAAAAGTTAATTTCTTTTAATAATTATTTTTTAAATGAAGGATGTTTCTACCTTCTTTGAAAAGAAAAAAAACTTGCTTTTCTTTTCCTTTGTCTTTTTTTTTTTTATGAAGCGACACATTAAATTCTAGTAGTGAGTGAAGTATATCCATGGTAGATAAAGGTGTAAAAATTAGATTATATATAAAGGGTCTCTGATCTAGTCAAATATAAAGGTTAATAAAAAATACATGTGTTTTTCATCCACACATTAACCTTAAAGTTTGACATAGATTGGAAGACTCTCTATTCTTGAAAACACAAAGTTTTCTGGATAATTATTTCAACATTTAATCAATAATGGTTGAAGGTATATATCCTATTAATTTTCTGTTCCGTTTAAATACTAAGCATATTAGAATTATATTAAATGTGGTATTAGAGTCTTTTCTTTACTACATTGATTAGTATTAATTTAATTTTATATATTTGACTAAAAACAATGACATATTTGCATGTGTTAAGAAGGGTTTAGATTAAATAACTTTAAATTTTATTTTCAACATGTGCAAAGAAATTTTATATTTCATTTGTGTGTTTGAATGATGTGATATAGGTTGTTTGGCTTTTGACATTAAAAAGCATTAGCATGAAAAAGGAACATTTGGGTTGGTAGTCTAGAATTTTTAGGTCTGTTAGCATTATATAGAAAAAAAAAATTGGAACACTTATTAATTGGTATTTGGTAAAAATAATAGAAAAGAATAAGAAAATTTGATGTCATCTCCTTGCATAGTGATTAATTCCCTTATTTGTATATATGTTTTTATAACCACAATAATTTCTTTGAAATACAATGTTTTTATAGTTATTTAGTTGGTGAGAAAAGCAA
>Ga0307515_10022851_pt1 | contig 11001 bp, 2 predicted proteins | sample 17_EM_MG_FD_194513 | JGI IMG/M metagenome (GOLD analysis project Ga0307515, IMG submission 194513) | Populus trichocarpa ectomycorrhiza microbial communities from riparian zone in the Pacific Northwest, United States - 17_EM | ecosystem: Host-associated > Plants > Roots > Unclassified | place...
CTTTTATACTTTCTTTATTAATTCTATAAGGTCTGTATAAAGATTTATTAACGTCTTTATCCTTTCTTTGGCTATACTACTCGTCTTCTTTACTTACCGTAGTAACAACGATGTCCTTGGCTTATATCCATAATTTGCCTTAAATAGTAATATACCTATTCCTTCTTAAGGTGTTATATTATATGCAAACTATATAACTAGTAGTAACAATACCCAATTATTCTATATATAATTAACATAATGCCTTAGATACTGTTCTAGCGTCTAATTTAATCTTTCCATTTAACCGTCTATCTGTAAATAATAAGCAGTAAAAGTTACTACTTAAACTCCTTACTTCGCTAAGAATACCTCCTAAAATACTGCTATAAATCTTAGATCTCTATCCAATATAATCTTACTTAGTGCTCTATGTCTTATAAACACTTCTTTAACATAGATTCTAGCGACATCTTTCGCTGAGATTTCTTCTATGCATGCTATAAAGTATCCCCACTTTATAAGCTTATCCACTATCACTAAAATTACGTTATAATCTCGTCCGGTAATAGGATCTCTTAACTTTAGTAACTTAACAATAAAGTCCCATAATATGACCTCCTATAATCTCTCTAGTATTTTAACAGGTTGTAGCCCTCCATATAGCTTATACCTTATTAGTTTATTCCTTTAGCAATCTAAATACTCCTTTATTACTTTTCTTATAATATTTTAGATTCCATTAATAATATACTCCTCTTAGAGTCTTAACACTAAGCCTATAGCTCCATTGTATCCTTAAGTTAGTCCCTTATAGAATTCTTCCATAAACTGCTCTACTATACTTCTTAGAATATACGTTACTTCTTAATTTTCATATATATCCGTCTATAGATCTTCTAGTTATACCTTTAGAATTCTTTATGCCTAAAGGCTTTCCAGTAACTTATAAACCTTCTTTAGTTCTTCCTAAGTTGCTATAATCTTTAGATAATTGTACCTAATTAATCCATCTATGTCTTTTTATAGTAAAGCCCCTAATGGCTTCCCTTTATTTTATAGTTTAGCTTTATAGCTTAGAGCATCTACCCACGTATTATCTGTACCCTTAGTATACTAAATCTTAAAATAGTATTCCGTAAGCATCTCTGCCCATCTAACCTATCTTTAGTTAAGTTCCTTTATTATTAGAAATCCTATTAGGTTCTTATAATCCATCTTAACTATAAATAGTTTTTCCGTGCCTTGTAAAAATACTTTCTATTCCTTTAATACTGCAATTATACCTAACAACTCCTTGTTATAGATGTTATAGTTTAACTCTAGTAGTGTTATTTTCCAACTATAGTATACTACTAGGTGCCATCCATCCTAATACCTTTATATAAAGTATGCCCCTAGTATATAGTCTAATACATCCGTTTTTACAACCGTCTCTAATCCTAGTTAATAGATCTTAAGAACTGGCTCCTAGGTGAATAACTCTTTAACTTTTTTAAAGAGTTCTCTCTGTTCCTCTCCCTATACCCATAGTTTTTCTTTCTTTATTAGTTACGTAAATGGCTTAATATCTTTTAACCACTACGCTATAAACCTTCTGCAGTAATTGCAAAACCCTAAAAATAATCTTAACTGTATAACGTTCTCTAGTTCTTGCCAATTTACTATAGCCTTAATCTTTTTTAGATCTATACTAAGTTAGCCTAGTTTAATAATAAATCCGACAAAATCGGTCTTCCTGGTAAAGAACTCGCATTTCTTAATTACTACTAGCATTTGTTCTTCTTATAGTCTCTTTAAGACCCATTTAACGTGTTCCCCATGTTCTTCCTTAGTTATTAAGTAGATAATAATATTATTAAGGTATACTATAATAAATTCATCTAAGTATTCTCTTAATACGTTATTAATATACTTCTAGAACGTTGCTAGTACGTTTATAAGCCCGAATTGCATAACTAATAGTTTATATAGCCCTTCCTTTAACCTAAAGGCTGCCTTCCATTCATCGCCTTCCTTAATTCTAATCTAATGGTATGCCCATCTTAGATCTATCTTCGTAAAGATTTATACATTACCTATCCTATCTTAGATCTCGCTAATTAAGGGTAAAGAATACCTATCCTTTCTAGTAATGCTATTTAACTGTCTATAGTCAATATACAGCCTTAGTTTGCTATTTTTCTTTAGTACGAACAGTACTAGATAACCCACTAATAACTGCGATGGTCTAATATATCCCTTTCTTAAGTTTTCCTAGACAAACTCTTTTAGTGCTCTACCTTCTTCTTTAGTAAGCTTATAGATTAGAAAGAACCTTAGACTTATTCCTAGTTCCAATTCTATCTTATAGTCCCATACTATATACTCTAATAGCTTTTTACTTTCTAGTAACTATAGTTTCTTGCCATACTTATAGTATCTCTTTGGTACATAGCCTAAGCCTTTCTCTATTTCTTTGTAGGTCGCCCCTACTTAGTACTATACTAACTTAGCTTATTGTTACATCTTACGGCGTTAAGTATCCCTAATATTAACCTAACCTATAATCTAATCAATCCTTAGATTGTATTCCTATAACTAAGGCATCCCTAGTACTACCTTATCCCGTCCTAATAGTAGGATATTAAAAGATATTTTAATTCGTCTTCCTTTAATGGTTATTTAAATAGGTCCTATTTCTAGATTAATAATCCCTCCTCCGTAGGCTATTAGATCTCCTAAAATTATAACTAATAAGTAAGGTTCCTCCTTTTATCTATAAGGTAATCCCATTCTCTTAACTACTGCTAATAAGATATAGTTTCGCGTTACTCCACTCTCTATTAGCGCTTTAAACTGTTAATCTTACCATTTAACTTATAAATTTAGGTGTTGTCCTTAAATTTCTTTAAGGGTCTAAGGCTCTACTACTAGCTCCCTCTAGTCCCGTAGGCCTTTACTTTTCCTAATTATTAGCTACTTAATCCTTATATACTTGGCTCGCTCTTTAGCCAATGCCTAATTCGCTTTTTATCTTTAATATGCCATAAACACGTATTTTCTAGGCATTTCTACCACTGTTGTCCGTCTAAGTATTCTTCCGTAAGGAATCTTCTTGGTTAAAGTACTAAGCTTCCTTCCTCTTAAACCTTTACTGGATACCATCTATATATATATTTAGCATTCCTATATTACCGTTTATCTATTATCCAATATATCCTTATAGAGTATTTCCAATTCTTTTCCTTCGGATTCTTATGCATTTCGTATATATCGTCCATATACGCGATCTATAATAACATATAATATACTAAGTGCTTTAGGTTAACTCTTAACTTATCTTTATCCCTAAGTTTAAACCTTTATTATGCTAATCTAAACATTATAACTTTATTTACGGGTACTAAGATACGTCTTTCGCTTCTCTAATCCTCTAATTATTCCTCTAGATCCTTTAACGTTATAATTAAGGCTCCCTTAATATAAGTTATAGCCTTTTCTGTAATTAGGTAGTCTTAGATAACTTTTTCGTCCAACTATATATAGAAATCTTCCCACTTATTATTGTGCCTCTACCTATACTACTTTTAGTATAGCTGCTAAAGTATATACGGCTTGTCCGTAAGGAAGTATCTTCTTATTACTACGTTATAACAGCCCTTTATATATCGTTCTTCGAACCTAGTTAGGATCCCTAAATCCTCTTTATCTTCCAGTTTAATAAGCCACTTAGCTCTTAGTATGCCTGCCCTAGGCCTATTAGTAATTCTTTATACTAGTGCTCTATCCTTTATACGTCCCAATATGTTAGATCTCTTATCTAGTTTCTATTCTTGCTATATAATAATTCTTTATCTAAACTCTTCTATAGTTTCTTTTAGTTTACGTCTTACGCTTTAATCCTTAAAGTTCTCCTACTTCTTAATCCTAGTATTAACTTTTCGATCTTTAGTCTAAACCGTATATTTTACTGGTAAATCTTCTAGGTCTATATATTCGTCTTCTAGTCTAATTACTATTTATGCCGCAGATTCTCTAATCTATAAAGAAGCTCCTTACCTCTTACTTATAGGTGTCTTAATTCGCACTCCGAATTCTTAACCCTTTTAGATTCTTAATCCTAAGCTTGCTTCTATCTTAAGCTTTACTCTAGCTTTAGTCTAACTAGGCTTACTTAGTGTTCTTATCTCATCTTAAGAATCTTAAATCTCACTTATCTTATCTTAAGAATCTTGTGCCTATAGGAAACTTCGTCCCGAGCTTATTTGTATATCACTAAACTAAGCTACTACTCTACTCTATTGGTTTTCGTCCGTTATAGGTCCTTAAGCTTACCTTATCTCGTCTTAAGAATCTTAGTCGTCTCTTATCTTATCTTAAGAATCTTAAGCCTTTAGCCTTTTGCCTTTATTAAGTGCCGAAGTAGTTCGCTATCCTACTTCTCTTATATCTTGCAAAGTAATAAATATCGTGTCTAGTGGGGTCTTAATCCCTACTAATGTTCCCCATTTTATAGTGGAATTATCTTCTACCTCTATTATAACATCTTAGAGGTCCGCTTACTCCTAGTAAGCTACTCTTATTACCTCGTTATTACGGAATATTTCGCCTATATTAAACTTATTATCCTTAATATCCGATCTGCGAACTAGTTCGTTAATCCCTCTATATCTTATAGGTGCTAGCTCTTATAGCCAATAGCTTACGCTATACTTAGCGTCCTTATAAATTTGGTATGCGTTATTATAACAAAATGCAAAACTTCTAATTAAATACTCTTTTGTTCCTTACAGCATATTATTATCCCTCTATACGTGTATATCGTCTGCTAGTCTTATACCCTTTACTATATAGTAACTCTGCCCACTTCTATAGTCTTTAGCGTAATAACCCTATTTTCCGCAATTTATATAAGCTTCTTCTTTAAACCATTTTTCTTATTATGGAGTCCGCCTAAACGTCTTCTGCTACTAAGATCCCTAGTTTAGCCTTTACTCCTTAGACCTTTAATTACTTAATCCTTATCCCCTAGGTTTCTATAGCTATTTATTTCCTTTCTTAGTTTCTTTAGTACCGCTTAGGTCCATTAGCTCTGCGCCATACTATAGTTTTTAACTTAGCTTTAGTCGTTGCGTACTCTACGTCTTATATAACTATAAAACTCTATCCTAACCTCTCTTAGCCTATTCCCTTTAGTAAATCTAATTATTAATCTTAATCACCTAATCTATTAACTCCCTTAGGGTATCCGCATCTTCTATTAGGATAATTACGTCCTAGACTTTAGCCTTAAGTCCTTACTTATACTATGCTATAAGCGCCCTATTATTCCACTCTACTTATATTACTAGTATCTAGAACTATATTATATACTTAATTACTAAAGTTCGTTACACGAGGTTCTGAAGTTTTCTTTCCGCTATAGTTGTTTCTTCTAGGTCTCTAAATATCTACGTAAGTCGCTCTGCAAATCCTTCCTAACTTAAGAATATAAATCGCACGTCTTAATTAGTAGTCGTTATTCTATTTGCCTGTATCTCTATAAAATAAGGTTTAAACCACTCTAGTGCTTTTCCTAATAAGAATAGTCCTGCATAGGCTTTCCGATCTATAGGTATAGGTAACTTTACCCCTTTCTATAAGACCTTAAAATGCATCTATATAAGGAATCCTTTAAGCTTTAATCTTTCCCCTATAAATCTCTCAATTGATAGTAGCTTAATCTTTACCACTCCTATCCCGTTAAGTCTTTCTTCCAACACTATATTGTTAGCTGTTAACTAGTTAACTATTTCCTGTAGTTATCCGACCGTTATAGGTTGCTATAAATTAGTATCTGCTATACTAGTATTATTACCTAACCTTAAAGTAGTTGCTGCCGTCAATAGCGTTGTGGTGGCTACTTTTGGTGGCATGTTATTTGACTTCTTATATTAATACTATAACTAGGTAGTGATTATATAACGGAACCTTATAGCAAGGACTACGGTAGGCTTATTATTGGGCTAAGTATATAGGAAATGCAAGTATAAAAGTCAATAACGTAATAATAACTAGTGGAGTAGTTGCCTAACAGATTAACTCTAATTATATTCTGAGAATTACTATAAGAAAGGAACTATCTAGGTAGGGACTAAGGGTCCTTAAATACATAACCGTACTCCTATAAAATCCTTTTTATACGTAATGTACGTCTTATATATAAGGTACGTAAGTTCCTCTCGTTCCTCTTATTTAATACGTAGCACGTTATATAACCTCGGTTACTATTCCTCGTTATATAGTTCTATCGGCTCCATCCTAAACCGTGCCTAAATCAACCAACTAGCTTCTTCCGACTCTTCTCCTAATAGTCGTAACATTGTACTTAAAGCGTCCGTAACACGATTATATAAGGACTAAGTCCTTTCCTTAGTCGTTATAGGCTTATATAATAAGCCTTAATTTTTTTAAAAGCTTTATTAGTACTAAAGTGCTTAATTTTATTAATAAAGCGTAAGTTAAATATACGGACGCCTTGCGGAATGTCTCTCTCCGTTATAACTATAAAGATACCCTTTTTAAGTAGTCTGTTAATCTCTTTATATTATAAGTCCATAAACGGGGTTTCCTATACTAGAACTAATATATCTACAGGCGGAGATTATCTTACGGATATTCCTATAGAGGTTAGGTAATTTTCTATTTTAGGGTTCTTAGTTACGGGGTGCTTTCGGGGGCGTCCTCAACCGCGCTTTATAGCAGGTTTAGTAGGTTTAGTAGGTTCCTAGGGGACTTCTAGAGTAGGTAGGGGTGCTTCTATTTTATCTAGTTCAGTAGTCGCTTCTAGTTTATCTAGTTTAACGTTATAGGTGTTTTTAGGCCAAAAGTAGGGTTTTACAGACGTGCTTCTAAAGCTAGTTAGCCCGCTAGGAAGTTATACACAGCACGTCTTATTTTCTACGGCTAGTAGATAATAAGGTCCATTCTAATTGCCGCTTTTACGCTATATAAGGACTTTGGAATTAAGCGGTAGGTTATATACTAAGGTCGTATCTAGTCCGTTACGGTAGTACAGGGCGCTATTAACAGCTTATTTAGCCCGTAGTTTGACTATCTCAGCTATTACCTTCTATATTACGGCTGCTCGTTCCGTAATAGATAGGGTAGGAGGGTCTAGGTTACTTATCCTTAGGTAGGCTCCGTAAACTAAAAGGGTAGGTACTAGTCCGTTTAGGCTAGCAGTGTTATTAACGGCTTTTATAGCTATCTATAGGGCCAGTTCCTTTTAGATATTCTTATATTTATCTATAATAATCTAGTAAGCTCTCCGTAAAGCTAGGTAAGCTTACTTAATAAGCCTAATAAACTAGTACGCCTTAACTAAAACAGCTTGTGTTAAAATAGCTATAGCCGTAGCATACTATTGGAATTCCTTGGTTTGGTGATGCGGCAGAACGACTTACCGCCTATATATGCACCCTATTGATTGGTGCGCACGGGCCGCATTTTATAGGGCGTGTTTATTTGTGCAAGGGATATAGAGGGCTATAACCTATTAAAATACTAAAAAGACTATAGGAGGTTATATTATAGGACTTTATTATTAAGTTACTAAAGTTAAGAGATCCTATTACTAGATAAGAGTATAATATAATCTTAGTAATAGTAAACAAGTTAACCAAATAGGGCTACTTTGTAGCATATATAATAAAAGAAATCTTAGTAAAAGATATCGCTAGAATCTATATTAAAGAAGTGTTTGTAAGATATAGAGTACTAAGTAAAATTATATTAAATAGAGATTTAAGATTCGTAATAGTATTTTAGGAGGTATTCTTAACGGAGTAAGGAATTAGAGTAGCAACTTTTACCGCATATTACCTGTAGATAGACGGTTAAATAGAAAGACTAAATTAGATGCTAGAATAGTATCTAAGATATTATATTAATTACGCATAGAATAATTAGGTATTGTTATTACTAATTATATAGTTTATATACAATGCAATACTATAAGAAGGAATAGGTATATTACCATTTAAGGCAAATTACGGATATAAGCTAAGAATATTATTATTACTATAATAAGTAAAGAAAACGAGTAGCATAGCTAAAGAAAGAATAAAGACGTTAATAAATTTTTATATAAAACCTTATAGAATTAGTAAAAAAAGGTATAAGAGAGAATAAAAAAGTATTATAATGCTAAGAGATCTAAGGGACTAGATCTTAAGGAGGGAGATAAAGTATAGCTACTATACAAATTTTAAGAGTTAATAACTAAGTAAGAAGTTAGACTACGTTAGACTAGGACCTTTTAAAATTATATAAAGGATTTTACCAGTTATATTTAAGTTAAACCTACTAGCTAAAATAAAGATTTACTCTATATAGCATATCGTAATACTAGAGCTAGTATATAGAAATGTTAAGCCACTAGTCTATAAAGCAGACACGTATAAAGGATAAGAAGAAGATAAATAGTAAGTTTTAAAGATTGTATAAGGGCGCGGAGAGACTTTAGGGAAGATTTAAAGGAATAATATAAATTTTATCTAAATCTAAGGGTATATAGCTCTTGCTAAGAACAAGACGTTATATAAAAAGAGAAGGGAATAACAAGGAAATTATATAATTAAATAGTTAGGGGCTTAGTAGTCAATATATACACATATACGCACGCGGTCATTAATAGACTTTAGTAAAATTTAATTAATTTAACAAAATTTAGTTAAAGCGTCAGAATTTATCTATTAAGTGTTTCATTAAGACATTCCTATTATAACTAGGCTAGTCCTATTATAGTACCCCCCTTTTTAGCCAAAGGTCTAAATAATTTAATTTTAGTTAAGACTTATAACTAGTCGCGTGTTATATTTTCGCGTTAGGTAGCGGTATAGAGTTTTACTAATTCTATTATTAAATAGGCCAATTAGGATTTTCTATCCCTAAAATAAAAAATTACTATTAGTTTAGTTAAGGCGGTAAACAGAACTAATATCTTTATAGTAGGTCTTAGCAAGGCAAATCTAACTAATTAAATAACTTTAACTAGTGGTTAAAGTTCCTTAATATCTTGCGTATTATATAATTATATTATAAACGTTATAACATATTTTAAGTTCTTTTTAATTTTAAGCTTCCTGCTATTATATTTCGTATATTTATATTAGGTAGCAGTTATTTACCTTTATATTATATCTATCTAGCTAAAGTAAGCCGCAAAGAATAGTCTTTATAGAATTCTTTTACTAGGGAAAGCGCATTAGTCTTAATCTAGTTATAGGTTTCCTAAGTTTATATTTTATATTCTTTCTACTTAATAAGAAGTTTAAATTATTTAGATTATATTTTCTATTATATATTATTAATTAAGTTAATAAAGTAAGAACTATTACCATTATTAATAATTACGGGGGGTAGTAGCGGCACTTCGCGAGTTAAAGGTTTACCTTTTAAAGGTTATAGCAAGTTTATATAAAACGTTAGATATATTTTTATCTTAATTAGTAGTTTAAACTTATAAGTATATAGGCTTAGTTTCTTCTTAATTTAGTATAGGCCAATAAACTTCCAGTCTAGTTTCTTTAAGGGTTATTAAGTCTTTAGGTTTTATATATTTAGGTAAACTATACTACCTTCCTTAAAGTCCCACGCGAGAGCTCGTCCTTTATTTATATGCTATTTTTATACTATTTAAGCGTACGCTAATTTACTTTATAATAGTTCCGTTAACTACTTTATTTAATTAGTAAAGTTATATACGTTAATTAGTTAAATCCTCTTAATTATAGGTCCTTTTATATTAATTTTAGGTTATAGTTTAAATCTAAGTTAAGGGTCTTATCTATAGGTTGTATAGAACAGCGTTATGCCTATTAATTTGTTTCTTATATTATTCGCAGTAAACTTAATTAAAGGTAGCTACTTTTCCTAGTCGTCTTATAGGTAGGAGCAGTATATTTATAGGTATTATTCTATAATTGTATTTATAATTTTAGTTTAACTATTTATCTCTAAATAAAATATAGTTAAGAGTTATATTTATATACTTAATTATTTATATAGGGCTTATTAGAAGTCTAAAATAAACTAGCTTCTATAGTTAGATATTATTAAATTAGGAAGTCTATATAGCTTAAAGTTGTACTTAATAAAATATTCGGCTACTAATATTGCATTAATTAAGTCTATAGGAATTATATATTATATTTTTATAAAATGGTTAATAACTACTATAATATTTATAAACCTATTACTATTAGGCAGGTTAACTATAAAGTTAATTAAAATATCTTGCCATCTTTATATTAGAATTGGTAACAATTAAAGTACTTCTTACTTCTTTATATAAGAGGTCTTCCTATATACGCACATTCTGCATACTTAAACGTATTTTTATATATAGTAGTAGATCTTTGATTAACGTCTGATACGGATCCTATCTGGCCCACGCAGACTACTCCGTCACAGGGGGAAAACTTATAGTTTACATGAAGAAAACCCTGCAGTTGGGTTGGGGGAGGAAAAACCCTATGAGCCACCTCAGTAGGATGAAAAACCCCAGTTTGCCATGTCCGTCCATAGCGGCGGCCCTGCGGGCCTACGGCTACGTCCTGTCCTCCTTAGATGTTCGAACTCCTTGGGAACCACTGCTTCCTTCTCTAGCTTAACCCAGCTGGGGTTCACTACGTCCCAGCTAGGCCTTGCCAATTGATTGCCGTACTGTTGTTTCCCATATCTTGGCCATCCCCTGTGTGCTATCTCTTGTTTGACCATTGCCATATACGCCATGCCTCCCCCCCCCTAAGGCCTATCGAAGGCGTAAGGGGGATTCATCCATAAACTACCACTATACCAAAAGGCGAGCGGGACGTGTGTGTGTGTGTATGCCTGGGTATCTTTTGCGCCTAGGCCCTAGTTGCTAGGCCCTCGCCAAGGGTCACCACTCCTTGAGAGGAGACAGGAAAACCGTACGGTATTGTCCAGGCTGCCAGGTAGTATTTGATAGTTGATGGCGAGTGACCGCATGCTCCGCGGGCGATCGCCCTAGGGGTT
>Ga0307515_10022852_pt1 | contig 11001 bp, 4 predicted proteins | sample 17_EM_MG_FD_194513 | JGI IMG/M metagenome (GOLD analysis project Ga0307515, IMG submission 194513) | Populus trichocarpa ectomycorrhiza microbial communities from riparian zone in the Pacific Northwest, United States - 17_EM | ecosystem: Host-associated > Plants > Roots > Unclassified | place...
GCGATCTCACCCTGCGAGTGACCGACCACAGCCGACGGCTCGACACCGTGCGCGCGCCACAGCGCAGCCAGCGAAACCATCACCGCCCACAACACCGGCTGGACGACGTCGACGCGGTCGAAGCCCGGCGCGCCCTCGACGCCCCGCAGGACGTCGAGCAGCGACCAGTCCACATGGGACGCGAGCGCGTGCGCGCACTCACCGAGCCGCGCCGCGAACGCGGGCGAAGATTCGGCCAGCTCGACGGCCATCCCGGCCCACTGCGAACCCTGACCCGGGAAGACGAACGCCGTCCGCCCGGAACCGCGCACCGAACCCGTTACAACGTCGGGCGAACTGCCGCCGCCTGCCAGTGTGGCGAGCTGCTCCCGGAGGTCGGCGCCGAGCAGCACGGCGCGCTGAGGGAACCGCGCCCGCGTCGACGTCAACGTGTGCGCGACGTCCACATCGGACACCGTCGCGTTTGCCAGATAGGCCAGTAGGTTCTTCGCCTGGTCCCGCAGTTCGCCGTCGGTGCGCGCGGACAGGACAACCGGGAAAGACCTGTCTACGGTCTCCGGTGCGTCCGACTCGGGAGCCTGTTCGAGCACGGCGTGGGCGTTGGTGCCACTGACGCCGAAGGACGACACCGCGGCCCGGCGCGGCCGGTCGGTCTCCGGCCACGCCCGCGCCTCGGCGAGTAGGGCGACGCTCCCGGCGGACCAGTCGACGTGCGGGGTCGGCTCGTCCACGTGCAACGTGCGCGGGAGGACGCCGTGGCGCAGGGCCTGGACCATCTTGATCACGCCGCCGATGCCCGCGGCCGCCTGCGTGTGCCCGATGTTGGACTTCAGAGACCCTAGCCACAACGGCTTCTCACGGCCCAGGCCGTAGGTCGCGATCAGCGCGTCGGCCTCGATCGGATCACCCAGAGTCGTCCCGGTACCGTGCGCCTCGACAGCATCGACGTCCGAAGTGGACAGTCCGGCGGCGGCGAGCGCGCGGCGGATGACGCGTTGCTGCGACGGGCCGTTGGGTGCGGTGAGACCGTTGGACGCGCCGTCCGAGTTGACTGCCGAACCACGCAGCACGGCCAGGACCTGGTGGCCGTGGCGCTGGGCGTCGGAAAGCCGTTCCAGCACCAGGACTCCGGCGCCTTCGGCCCAGCCGGTGCCGTCCGCCGCGGCGGAGAACGCCTTGCAGCGGCCGTCGGCGGACAGCCCGCGCTGGCGGGAGAATTCGATGAACATGCCGGGCCGCGACATCACGGCGACTCCGGCGGCCAGAGCCAGCGAGCACTCGCCGGCGCGCAGGGCCTGCGCCGCCCAGTGCAGGGCGACCAGCGAAGACGAGCACGCCGTGTCGACGGTGACCGCCGGCCCTTCGAGGCCGAACGTGTAGGCCAGCCGGCCCGAGACGACGCTGCCGGTGGTGCCGGTGAGCAGGTACCCGTCGGCGCCGCCGGCCGCTTCGTGCAGCCGCGGGCCGTAATCGGTCGCCATCGCCCCGACGAAGACCCCGGTGGACGTGCCGCGCAGCCCGGCCGGGTCGAGGCCGGCGCGTTCGAACGCCTCCCAGGTCAGCTCCAGCAGGACCCGCTGCTGTGGGTCCATCGCGACCGCCTCCCGCGGCGAAATGCCGAAGAACGCGGGGTCGAAGTCAGCGACGCCGTCGAGGAACCCGCCGCCGCGGGCGTAGGTCGTACCGGCGTGCTCGGGGTCCGGGTCGTAGAGCGCGTCGAGGTCCCAGCCGCGGTCGGCCGGGAAGCCGCCGATCGCGTCGACGCCCTCGGCGACCAGCTGCCACAGGTCTTCGGGCGTCCGGACGCCGCCGGGATAGCGGCAGCTCATCGCCACGATGGCGATCGGCTCGTCGCTCACGGCCACGGTCTCCGCGGCGGCCTCGGGAGCGCCGGACAGCTCGGTTTCCAGGTGCCGGGCGAGCGCCGCCGGCGTCGGGTGGTCGAACAGCACGCCGCTGCCGAGCCGGAGGCCGGTCACCTGGCCGAGGTGGTCACGCAGCTCGACCGCGGTGAGCGAGTCGATGCCGAGTTCCTTGAACGTCCGGTCCGCGTCGACGTCGTTCGCACCGGCGTAGTCGAGCACCATCGCGACACCCGCGCGGACGATGTCGTCGAGCCGGCGGTCACGCTCCGCGGCGGGCAGGTCCGCGACCCGCTGCGCCCACGACCGCTCGGCGGCGGGGGCCGAGGTGCGCGCGGGGCCGTCGAACCAGTGCCGGCTGCGCTGGAAGGGGTAGGTCGGCAGGTCGACGCGGTTGCCGCGGTCGCCGTAGACGGCGGCCCAGTCGACGTCGGCGCCGTGGACGTGCAGCTGCGCCAGGACGTGGTGGAAGGTGAACGTCTCGTCGCGGTCCCGGCGCAGGGCGGCGGCGAAGGTGCCGGAGACGCTCTCGCGGGCCATCGCGCACAGCACGCCGTCCGGGCCCAGCTCGACGAACACGGCGTCGCCGACAACACTCACGGCGTCGGCGAAGCGGACCGCCTCGCGCACGTGCCGCGTCCAGTAGCCCGGGTCGGCGAGTTCCCCCGCGGTGGCGAGGCGACCGGTGAGGGTGGAGACGATCGGGATCCGCGGCTCGTGGTAGGTCACCGTCTCGGCGACCGCGCGGAACTCGTCGAGCATCGCGTCCATGTGCGGCGAATGGAACGCGTGGCTCACCGTGAGCCGCTTGGTCTTGCGCCCAAGCTCGGTGAAGTGCTCGGCCAGCGCGGTGACGGCGTCCGCGTCACCGGACAGCACCACCGCCCGTGGCCCGTTGACCGCGGCGATCGACACGGCGGGAGTCAGGACGGAAAGCGCTTCCGTCTCGGTGGCCTCGACGGCGAGCATCGCTCCCCCGCCTGGCAAAGCGTCCATCAGCCGACCGCGCGCGGCCACCAGCTCGGCGGCGTCGTCGAGGGAAAACACCCCGGAGACGTGGGCCGCGGCCAGCTCGCCGATCGAGTGTCCCAAGAGGACGGACGGGTGCGCGCCGTGGCTTTCCAGCAGCCGGAACAGCGCGACTTCGAGGGCGAACAACGCCGGTTGCGTGTACTGCGTCCGGTCGAGCAGATCCGCGTGCGCGGGGTCGAACAGCACGTCGCGCAGCGGCACGTCGAGGTAGCGGTCGAGGCGGGTGCAGACGTCGTCGAGCGCGGCCGCGAAGACCGGTTGGGTCGTGTAGAGCCCTTGTCCCGCAGCGGTTCGCTGGCTGCCCTGACCGGAGAACAGGAAGACCACCGGGCGCGCGTCCCGTGTGGTCCCGCGGACCACCGACCGTGACGAACCTCCGGCGGCGAGGACGTCGAGCGCCCCCGCGAGATCGCCGTCCGGCACGACCACGGCGCGGTGGTCGAGGGACGCGCGCGTCGTCACCAGGGAGTACCCGACGTCGACCGGGTCGTGTGCGGCCAGCCGGTCCCACAACGATTTCGCCTGGGAGGCAAGCGCTTCCGGCGACCGGGCGGACAGCACCAGCGGCAGCGGATCCCCGCCACTGGACCGGCGCTCCGGTGTCGGGGCCGCGGCGAGCACGACGTGGCAGTTGGTGCCGCCCATGCCGAACGAGCTGACCCCGGCCAGCCGGTTCGGCCCGGTCCACGGCGTCGCCTCGGTCGGCACACGCAGGTTCAGCGTGTCCAGGGGGATGTCCGGGTTGGGCGTGGCGAAGTTGAGGCTCGGCGGGATCTCGCCGTGCCACAGGCACAGCACCGCCTTCAGCAGCCCGGTGATGCCCGCGGCGCCTTCCAGGTGGCCGACGTTGGTCTTGGCCGAGCCGACGAGCAGCGGCGCGCCGGGCGCGCGGGCCGTGCCGATCACCGCGCCGAGCGCGGCGGCTTCGATCGGGTCGCCGACGCGCGTGCCGGTGCCGTGCAGCTCGACGTACTCGACGTCGCCCGACTCGGTGCCGGCGCGTTCGTGCGCCAGCCGCAGCACCTCGCGCTGCGCGGATTCACTCGGTGTGGTCAGGGTTTCCGTGGTACCGCCGTTGTTCACGGCCGTGCCGCGGATGACGCCGTAAACGCGGTCACCCTCGGCGAGGGCGTCGGCGAGCGGGCGCAGCACGACCAGGCCGCCGCCTTCGCCACGCACGTAACCGTTGGCGCGGGCGTCGAAGGTGAAGCAGCGGCCGTCCGGCGACAGCCCGCCGAAGCGGGACGCGCCGACCGCGCTCTCCGGGATCAGGTTCAGGTTGACGCCACCCGCGAGCGCCACCGCGGATTCGCCGCGGCGCAGGCTTTCGCAGGCCAGGTGCACCGCGACCAGCGACGACGACTGTCCACTGTCGACGACCAGGCTCGGGCCGCGCAGGCCGAGGGTGTAGGAGACGCGGTTGGCGATCACCCCGCGGTGCACGCCGGTCAGCGTGTGCTGGGTGATCGGGGCGTGCTCGTGCAGCAGGTGCGCGTAGTCGTCCGCGACGGCACCGAAGAACACCCCGGCGTTCTCGCTGTCGAGCCGGGACGGCGGCAGCCCGGCGTCCTCCAGTGCCTCCCAGCTCAGCTCCAGCATCAGCCGCTGCTGCGGGTCCATCACCGCGGCCTCGCGCGGGGAAACGCCGAAGAAGGCGGCGTCGAAACCCGCCACCTCGTCGAGGAACGCGCCGAACCCCGTACCGGGCGCGTCGTCCGGCCCGGTCCAGCGCTCCGGCGGGGTCTCGGTGATCGCGTGCCGGCCGTGCCGCAGCAGGTCCCAGTACGCACCCGGTCCCGGCGCGGCGGGCAGCCGGCAGGCCATTCCGACGATCGCGATGCCGAACTCAAGCTTGGACAAGGCGAGTCCTCCACAGATCGCGGACGGGCAGGAGCTGCCGCGACGAGCCCGTCACGCGGCGTGCGAACGCCCGACGTTCGTCGTGAACAGGCAAAACGCTACTGAGCCCGTGACGCGCCAGAAACCCCTAGCGGGGCCCCTAGGCACCCTGCACGTCACCCTGCGGGACAAGGGAAAACGCCCCAAGGCGGCAGGCCGAAGTCTCTGAAGGCCACCATGAGGGACCTGGTGCTGTGCCCACGTACGTCGGCCGGGTTCCGGAGATCTCCGACGCCGGCCCGCGACGTCCTGAATGACCCATTCAAGACGTTGGGCCAGGCGGACGAGGCGGGTCAGACGGCCTTGCCGCGGTTGAGGTAGGTCAGCACCGCGAGCACCCGCCGGTTGTCGTCATTGGACGGTGGCAGGTTCAGTTTGGTGAAGATGTTCGAGATGTGCTTGCCGACGGTGCCGTCGCTGAAGTTGAGGCTCTGCGCGATGCCGGCGTTCGACCGGCCCTCGGCCATCATCTCCAGCACCTCGCGCTCGCGCGGGCTGAGCGTCTCGAAGGGCTCGTTACGCGCTTGGCGCGCCAGCAGCTTCGCGATCACGGTCGCGTCCATGGCGGTACCGCCGGCCGCGACCCGCCGCACCGCCTCGACGAACTCCTCGGCGTCGCCGACGCGGTCCTTCAGCAGGTAGCCGACGCCGCCGGCGCCGTCCTGCAGGAGTTCGTTGGCGTACAACTGTTCCACGTGCTGGGACAACACCAGCACGGGCAGCCCGGGCACCTGCTTGCGCGCGGCCAGCGCGGCCTGCAGGCCTTCGTCGGTGAAGCTCGGCGGCAGCCGGACGTCGACCACGGCCACGTCCGGCCGGTGTTCGAGCAGCGCCTTCAGTAGTTCGGGCCCGGTTTCCACCGCGGCGACGATGTCGAAACCGTGCGACTGCAGCAGCAGTGTCAAGCCGTCCCTCAGGAGAGCGAGGTCTTCGGCGAGCACAACGCGCACGGGATCTCCAAACTCACGCGGGTCGGTCCGCCAGGCCGGCTGACGACGCTCAGACTACCGTCGAAGGCTTCCAGCCTCTGGGCGATCCCGCGCAGCCCGGACCCGGCGGCGAGATCGGCCCCGCCGCGGCCTTCGTCCACCACCGCGCCGGTCAGCAGCCCGTCGGCGAACCGCAGCCGCACGGTGACGTCCCGGGTCTCGGCGTGCTTGACGACGTTGGCCAGCGCCTCGCACACGCTGAAGTACACCGCCGCCTCCACCGCCGGTTCGAACCGACCAGGCAGCTCGATGTCCATCGTCGCGTCCAGCGGCAGGTCCAGCACGAACGCCCGCAGCGCGTCCCGCAGCCCGCGCTCGGCGAGCACCGGCGGGTGGATGCCGTGCACCAGGTCCCGCAGCTCCTGCAGGGCCTTGCTCGACGAATCCCGCAGCTCGGTCACCAGCTCCTTGGCCCGGTCCGGGTCGCGGTCGATGAACCGGGACAGCGCGGCCAGCTTCATCCGCATCGCGACCAGCCGCGCCTGGGCGCCGTCGTGCAGGTCGCGCTCGATCCGGCGCAGCTCGGCGGCCTGCGTGGCCAGCGCGTCCGCGCGGGTGCGGGTCAGCTGCTGGACGCGGTCGTTGAGCTTCCCCCGCCGTCCCGGCTTGAGCAGCAGCGACGTCCATTCGCCGTGCAGCCGCAGCAGCGGGCCGGCGAAGGCGGCCCCGGCCGCGACGCATGCGAGCCCGACGGCGATCTGCAGCGGCACCTCCGTGCCGCCCAGCCACGAGAGCTCACCGACGATCCCGGCTGCCTGGCCCACGGCCAGCAGCACCGCGGCCACCCCGGTCAGCACCAGCAGCACCGGGAACAGCGCGAGCGCGCCGCCGACCACCGGGTCGGCCAGCAGCCAGGCCAGGTCGCGCCAGGTCGCCGGGTCGCCCCAGATCCAGCGGACCCGCAGCGACACCGCCGCGAACCAGCGGCGCTTGTGGTAGTCCTTCCCGCTCCAGTACCAGCCGTGCTCGGTGCGCTCAAGCCGTGGGCGCGGCCGGTACGGCACCGCCACGGGCACCCCGGACCAGCGCCCGGCCAGCTCGCGCGAGGTATTCGCGATCCGCCGGATCAGCACCGTGACCAGCAGGAACAGCGGGAACATCCCGAGCCCGAACCACAGCACCAGCGACAGCACGGTGGCGACCGCGAGCGCCGCTTCGCCCAGGCTGAGCAGGCCGAGCGCGGCGTCGAGCGCGAGGTCCCGTGGCGCCCGCCGCAGCCGAGTGGCCACGGGCACGCCCACGGCGACCGCCGTGTCACTCATGTCGGTTCCTCCTCCGGGCAAGCCCACCCGGTCAGTCTGACTCACGGAGTGTGTCCGGGCGGAGACGGATACCACCCCTGCGCGCATAAAGAAAACTCCACCCCGGTCGGGGTAGAAGAGGGGTTCTGACGAGATCCACTGCCTTCTACGTTGGAAACACACCACCGACGACCTGGGAGAACCCGATGACCACCACCGCCCCCAAGACCAGCGCGGCCGGCGCGATCGTGACCAACCTGGTCGTCGACCTCGTCGCCCCGATCGCCCTCTACTACGGCCTCCGCGCCGCCGGCGTCGACCAGCTGCTCGCCCTGCTCGCCGGCGGTGCCGCGCCCCTGGTCCACGTGATCTGGCAGGTCGCGAGGACCCGCAAGGTCGGCGGCCTCGCGCTGTTCACCCTGACCATCCTGCTGCTGAGCGTCGCCGCGTCGTTCCTCACCGGCAGCGAGCGGTTCCTGCTGGCCAAAGACGGCTGGCTGACCGCCGTCGCCGGCCTGTGGCTGCTCGGCACGCTCCGCACGAACCGCCCGTTCATCTACGAGGCCGCCCGGCCGATCGCCGACGCCAAGGCGAAGACGCCGGAGGACACGTGGACCCACCGGTTCACCACCTCCGAGAGCTTCCGCCACGGCATGCGCGTGGTCACCGCCGCCTGGGGCATCGCGCTCGTGCTCGACGCCGTGGTCCGCGGGGTCATGGCCTACACCCTGCCGGTCGACCTGGTCCCGGGCCTCGGTGGCGCGCAGTACGCCGTGCTCTTCGTCGGCCTGCAGATCTTCGGCCAGGTCTACGGCCAGCGCACCGGCCTGATCGGCGACAAGAAGAGCCGCCCCACCGGCGCCGTCACCGCCTGACCGGCCCCGCCCCGCCCGCCGGCGATCCGGACGAAACCTCCGAAAAGGAAGCAGACCATGTCCCGCCATTTCGCGTTCGTCACCATCCCCGCCCACGGGCACGTCAACCCCACCATCGCGGTCGTGGCCGAGCTCGTCGGCCGCGGCCACCGGGTCACCTACGCCGCCACCGCCGAGTTCGCGCCCGCGCTGCGGGCCGCCGGCGCGGACGTCCTCGTCGTCGACACCACGCTCACCTCGACCCACCCCGGCAAGAAGGTCACCGCCGACGACGTCGCCTGGCTGCCGCTGATCCTGCTGCGGGAGAGCGCGCAGCTGGCCCCGGCCCTGCTCGCGCACTTCGACGGCGACCTGCCGGACGTCATCGCCTACGACGTCACGATGTACCCGCTCGCCCGGATGCTCGGCCGCCGCTGGGACCGGCCGACGCTGGAGCTGTTCCCGACCTTCGCCGCGAACACCGAGTACTCCGTGGCAGAGGAGGCCGAGCGCATCGCCGGCGTGGCCGCCGAGCACCCGGCCACCGCCGCGTTCCACGCCGAGTTCACCGAGTTCCTGTCCCACAACGGATTCGCGGACGTCACCCCCGAGGACATCACGCGCGGCGAGCCCGACGAGCCGCGGCTGGTCTTCCTGACCCGCGAGTTCCAGTACGCCGGCGACACCTTCGACGAGCGCTTCGGCTTTGTCGGGCCGTGCCTGTCCGAACGCGGGTTCCAGGGTGACTGGACGCCGCCGCGGACCGGCCTGCCGATCGTCTACGTCTCGCTGGGCACGGCGCACAACCTGCGCCCCGAATTCTTCCGCGCCTGCGTGGCCGCCTTCGCCGGCCGGCCGGTGCACGTCGTGATGGCGATCGGCGACCGCGTCCCGGTTTCCGAGCTCGGCGAGCTGCCGCCGAACGTCGAGGTGCACGCCCGGGTCCCGCAGCTTTCCGTGCTGCGCCACGCGTCCGCGTTCGTCTGCCACGCCGGGATGGGCAGCACGATGGAGTCGCTCTACTTCGGCACGCCGCTGGTCGCGGTGCCGCAGATGCCCGAACAGGACGTCGTGGCCCGGCGGATCGCCGAGCTGGGCCTCGGCCGGGCGCTGGACCGCGACGAGGTCACCCCGGAGAGCCTGCGCGAGGCCGTCGAAGCCGTGCTCGCCGACGACGCGCTGCACGCCCGGCTCCGCGCGGAGAGCCACCGGGTCCGCGAAGCCGGGGGTACCCGGACCGCCGCGGACAAGCTGGAGACCTACGCCGAAACCGCGTCCCGCTGACCAGTGCGCGAAACGCCGGAATGCCCGGCCACGCTGGAGAAGCGTGGCCGGGCGTCGGGGCGTCCGTGGCCGGGAGCGGGCCACGGTCAAGCCGTACCGGCGACGGACGGCTCGAGCCCGGCGGGCAGGTCGGCGCGGTTGCCGACCTTCAGCTTCCGGTAGGTGCGAGTCAGGTGCTGCTCCACGGTGGACACCGTGATGAACAGCTTCCGCGCGATCTCGCGGTTGGTGTAACCGTGCCGCGCCAGTGCGGCGGTGCGGTACTCGGCCGAGGTCAGCAGCGCCAGCCGGTCCGTTTCGCCGGTCTCGGACGCCGGCTTGAGGTCCTCGGCGGACATGTGCGGCTGCAGCTCCCGGCACACGGCGTCGGCCCGGCAGTCCTGGGCCACGTGCCAGGCGCGGCGGACCACCATCCGGGCGCGGCTGGTCTCGTTCAGCTCGTGGTGCGTGCGGCCCAGATCCGCCAGTACCTTGGCCAGCTCCAGCCGGTCGCCGCCGGCCTGGATCTCGTCGACGGCCTTCTTGAGCATCGGCGGCCGGTCGGCCAGCTCGTGCGTGTTCGCCAGCACCCGCAGGGTCGCCCCGAGCGCGGCGGCGTTGCTGTCGCTGACCAGGTTGAGCTGGGCGTCCACCAGTTCGGCGGCCTTGGCCCGGTCGCCGATCCGCTGGTACGCCTCGGCGCAGCCGGCCCGCCACGGCACCAGCGAAGGCAGGTCGATGCCCCACGCCGTCATCAGCTCACCGGCCGCCATGAAGTCCCGCAGCGCCGCGTACACCTGGTCCGTCGCCAGGTGGTGCCGGCCGCGGGCGTAGAGGTACGGCAGCGCGTGCACGGTCCGCATCATCGCGGCCGGCACGGGCTGCGCGAGCAAAGCCTCGGCCTCCTCGTGCGCGCCCATCTCGGTTCGCGCCAGGATCAGGCTCGCCAGGGGTGACCCGATCGCCACGCCCCAGCTCGGCGCGGAGATCAACGCGAGGGCCTTCGCCCCGTGCTCCAGGGCGGCCGGGAGACCGCCCTGCCGCACGGCGATCTCCGCCCGCAGCGCGCTGAACACCGCCTGCCACGCCGGGGCGCGCCGCTTGGCCGCTTCCTCCAGCAGCCGTTCGCACCACGGCAGTGCCCGGTCGGTCCTGCCCGCGTACATCAGGGCGCGCAGCGCGAAGGTCAGCGGCTGGACCGTGGCGTCCGCCAGCCGCGTGCTCTGCAGGATCTGCTCGACCGCGACGACGACGTTGTCCCCGTAGCGCCCCCTCAAGACCGCCCTGAGGATGCGGGCCGAGCGCCACTGCGTGTCGACGACCGTGCCGCTGGGCACCGGGCGGGTGCCCGCGGGCCGGGCCGGGACGGTCAGCAGCTTGGCCAGCGCCGGATGGGTGCACGCCACGGACAGGCACAGCGCCTCGGCGTCGAGCGACATCCCGCCGTCCCGGCTTCGCTCGCCGAACGCCCCGACCGCTTCGTCGGCTTCGCCGTGCCACAACAGGTGGCGCAGCGGCCCGGGGGCGCTCGCGCACTGGGTGCCGAGGTCGGCGGCCAGTGCGCGGATCCGCCGCTCGGCCGCGACCGGGGAGACCCGCCATTCGGCGTCGGCGAGCAAGGTCGTGACGGCGACCCGCTGGGCGTCGTCGCCCAGCCGGCTCACCGGTTCGAGGTAGCGGACGACCTTTTCCACGTCGTCCTCGGCCAACGCCTGCTCCGCGGCGTTGCGCAGCACGGTGGCGACCCACGGCTCGTCGAGGTCTTCGGAGGCGACCAGCATTTCCGCGACGCTGCGGCTGTCGGCGCCTTCTTCGTAGAGCAGCCGGGCGGCCCGGCGGCGCAGCCGCCCCCGCCGGGCCG
>Ga0307515_10022853_pt1 | contig 11000 bp, 9 predicted proteins | sample 17_EM_MG_FD_194513 | JGI IMG/M metagenome (GOLD analysis project Ga0307515, IMG submission 194513) | Populus trichocarpa ectomycorrhiza microbial communities from riparian zone in the Pacific Northwest, United States - 17_EM | ecosystem: Host-associated > Plants > Roots > Unclassified | place...
ATAGTGATGGTTATTTCTTAAGAATGGATAATAGATAGAATTCTTAATAATATTTTATGATCGTCTTCGGTGTTCTGATAGCTAACTTTGCTCGCTGATGATTCCCAATTCCTTCGACCATCGCTTGCTCTTTATAGCTCACTCTTCTTCTTAGCTCTGATAGAGTTATCTCGGCCACGCCCCCTTAGCGCCCGGCGATAACTCGCCTCAACACCCTCAGGTAATTGTGCTCATGCAATGTAGTTTGAAAGCGTTACGCTCCTGATACAATCAGGCCATCCATTGCGCGATATCAGCCCACATATCCTTGACATCATGGGTCGGTAGTGAGAACACTTATCGCCCTCGCGATAATGCTTGCGCCTCTTAAATCCCTCATGCGCATGAGTTATTTAATTGCGTCATAGACATAGTCGGCGACCAACCGATGCTATGCCAACGTAGATTAACGACGCGTAAGCTAGTATCCGATACGAGGTTACATTGCGATCCATACTACCAGAGCCAACTTAGTAGAGCTCGCTCTAGGCGCAATGCCTACGTCATTAATCCCTCAGTTAGGTCATGCTAAGGTGGAGACTTATCTCCAGACCGGAACGTGCCTCTCCGTATCCATCCCGCTTATCAGGTGGGGAGAAGAGCTCTCCTAATCGCATATGACTATCAACTGCCGTGTGTGATTACCACACATGTCACGCATAGTATCCGGGTGTGAACGAAGTACTCACACTTCGCGCGACCAACATGTACTCTCCTTAGAGCATGTTGCTGACCACTTGAACGTTCACATGCATAGGTGTTTTTGCATATCTCCGATATGTATGCATCTTGTATCATAATTCAAGTATCATTATCGCTATTAGGGACGACCCCTAACAGTTGACGCTCATTTTCAGGATGCGACAGGGAGCATGGCGCTGTTCTTTTTCCCAGTAAAGGCTGCCAATATCGGTTAAATGGATGTCTGGAACCACATCAGCAAAATGTATTTTAGTCTCTAGAAGACTCCAGGAGTGTCTGAGAGGATGTGGAGTGTAAACTTGGAAGCGTCAATTTCAGGAGAGTATCAGACCCTAGGAGGGTATTCCGGCAGGCCTTCAGAGTAACTGGGATCTCTGACGACCGGTACTGGAGTAACTGGGATCTCTGATGACTGATACAGGAGTACGAAGGGAGTGAGTGTGATAAGTTTGGAAGCACGTCGGAGCGGCCAAGAGAACTTTGGGTGCACCTGGGAGTGACGCCGAACCAACGCGGGAATCACAAACGAACTGTGAAAGATGCCTGGGTTCGTATGGATATTCATTCGGAGGACTGCAGAAGTTATCTGAGACTCTTCGGATGTACATGAGCAATCGACTTCCCTCAACAGCGAATATGATGCGTGGATTATTGTTCATTATCACTTCTGAATCATACTAGCCGTCATCTTCTTCAACATTGTATTTTGTGCCTCACTACATTAAGGAAACAAAAGAAAAAGGCGAGAGATTTAAACATAAACCCAGGTGCATCGAAATAATAACCCAACTAAGCCATCGAAAAATATCAATCAAACATTGTGTCGATGTCATTCACTCCATCTCCCATCTCATCAGGGCCAATGAAAGCAGGAACACACAATTCATCAACAGCGCAAAGAAGCTGGATGCACTCCTTGTATTTGCTGATTATTCGTTCCTGGCGAGTGGATGAAATTGAATTCCAATGTCGTTTGGCTTGATTTGTGATATGTAACAGAGGTGTAATGAGATGTTAGCTAGCTGTGAACCTAAATGGGGGTATGAGAGGCAATATGATACATTCGGATGAAAAATGGGAACAACTAGCAGGGGAAAAGAGGAGCGCCAGATGGGGAGTGTTGTGTGGAAAAGAGGAGTACCACAAACGGTGTTGGAGAAGCGTGGAATGAAAAGGAAGAGCGTCAAGTTTAAGCTCAGGAGCACCGAAAGAGGAGGGTGTAGGAGTGCGGAATGAAATTGAGCAGCGCTGAAAGAGGGTGGGTTGAGGAGTGCGGAATGAAATAGAGGAGAGCCAATCCAGGCAGAGCGGAGCACCGATGGGATTGAGGAGGAGCGCTGAAAAGGGGTGGCGTAAGGTGTGTGGAATGCATCATGGGAGCACCGGTGGGAATTGAAGAGCTCCCATCCCGGGCTGAGGAGCACGGATAGTGGGGTCTGGAGTGCGGAATGGGATAGAAGAGCACTGAGAGGAGGAATTGATTGCGGAATGAAATAGAAGAGGTTCAATCTAGGCTGAGGAGTGCCTATTCTAGTGGAGTTGCGCCACAGGGGGGGGGCGGGGTGTGATGCGGCCACTGATATGTGATTGATTGTGTAGTAGCTTCAAGAGTAAAATTGATTACAGAGGATGGGCCAAATGTACCTCGATATTCATCTTGAGAAAACATAACCGTGGCCTTCTTTCCACTGGCATATTCAGACAGTGCACAATGAATAGCTGCGGCTGCCAGCGCTAAAGTCTGAGGAGCAAGAGGTTGGAAATACTGGGATGTTGTTGGCTGGCGCCCCAAGCTATTGGCGGTGAAGAAAATTGGTGGTAAATGTGATCAAGCACTTCCATTCGCATGAACCATGACTTCTTATCATCGACGACCTTGGAGAGGTAAGCATCATCGAAAATGAGCTCCTTAACCTTGATCCGAAGCTCAGTCTCAGAGCCCACATCCAACCAGTAACATCGGACAACAGTTCGACGTGCCCCATCTGCCAACCGTCCTCGAATGGTACTAATCTTCAGTTGAAACTATGTATATTTTCGGGGGTAGTCAATATCCGTAAGTGTGATAGAGGAGCATTGAACAGAATTCAAGACTTACAGCTTCTCGTGTCTGTGGATCTATTTTGAGAGATGAGCCACCGGGCAATTGACACACAGATGGTGTACCTACAGGTGCACCTGCTAATGCCTGCTGACAATCCTGGGCTTCAATGGCTAGTTTCCAAGCTTCTTCAACCATTGAGTACTTGTCATTAGATATTATTGGCCAAGGATTCTTTGTGAATACGATTGCCTCCATGAATCTTGTCGCTACCTCAAAAATGCCCTTTTGGTGTTCGGGAACGTTCTGATCACTACTGGCCTTGGGTTGTGGAATATTCTGGTCGCCACTAGACTTGTTGGGAAGCACCAGTGCCCGGGCGGATGGTGCACAGTCAGACTTGGATAATTTGTTGAGGAGGGATGACTTGTGGCGTTTGAGCAGTGGTGGTACCATTGCCGCAGATAGATTTCGGGAATTTGGAAGCGGAGGGCGCGCAATGACAGTATCAGTACGGCTCCGTTTCTTTGGCAGTGGAACCCTTGTAGTGCATAATGACTTGTCCTGGCGCGCCTGACCTAGATGAAGGACTTCCTGTTGATGATCCAAATCGTCTTCTTCGATGTCGGAAGATAAGGTGGACTCTCCAGTGTCCTCACTGTTGTCATCATCAATCTCCTGATCGGTCTCGTCATCCTGATACATTAATGAAATCGGGTATATTAGTCATCCACAATACGATGCACGAAGGCAGATAATCGGAAGGAAAACATTTGATGGACAATGAAGATTGGTTGCTTTCTTGAATGCGAGTGTTCTCTCTAGGCGTGCTTCTTGATTGTTTTGTGAATAGTGATTCCTCACCTGGCTGGGCGTAGGTTCCATTTGCTGTAACAAAGATCTAAAGTTGGAGAATGTGGGGGAGAGTGTAAAAGCAGGAAATGGTGCAAGAATTAGCACATAGTCGAGGAGGATGCAATTCGAGGTGTGCCTTGAGAGGGTTCTGGTGAGATGACTTCAACGGTTTGTATATTTATATCGAGGACGGCAGTCCGTGTTGCGATTTTGGATATTGTCAGGTGCACCGGAATAGATGGATTCCTAATGCCGAATGTTAGCAACTCCTATGAACAACACTCTGTACGGATGTAACAATTGGAGGTCAGCTAAAGCCAACCCACATAGAGAATAGAACCAGACGCACCGGAAGATAACTCGCGACATCAACTAACCCTTGGTGCTGGCCACAAACTGAGCACTGAGAACCTGAATGAAAACATGAGCCCCTGCATATGACTCCTTTAAACGTAGTCATTATGCATGAATGTTCGAGCATTTGCAGTGACCGCATAGCATAGAAATTGGTGCAGCATTGAGAATCTGCAGAACTCGATAGATTTGGTTGGGACCTTGTGAGTGACGGCTGAGTTGCAAGGGTTCATACTGGAGTTTGTTATCGAGCAAGGAGAAATATCAATCTCCATATGTGGTATATCTGCCAGAAGGACACATGTATTTTCACGATATTCAATTGTATTAGGATGCTGCAGCTAAGTTGGCGGTCAATAAGGCAACATTGTAAGCATAACTTCCCTCTCATGCGTTCATCTGGACCGTGTCTGCAGAATAGCCTTCACGACAATGTTGCAGTAGTTAATGGAAGAGGGAGAGAATTTGGTACACAAAGGAGAGATACAGGCGTAGAGAAAGAATGGTAATGTACGATGGATGATTCAGGGGTAATCTTATCGATTCAAGCACTCATCAATGCCAAGATTACTAACAAATGGGTCATAAATTCTCACTCACATTCTGATTTTGCGGCTAATATCTAGTAAATCGCACACCGTTAAATCACGCATTCATTATGAATCTCACAACTACAATGTTGACTTAAAATAAATATTGGGGTTGAAAGCTATATTCTACAATGGTATGCATGTATAGTGGGACGTCATGTCATGGCAGGCAGAGGAATGATGGTTGCATGCATGCAGTTCCGGGGAATTGAGGTGCACCGAAGTTGAAATGGTTATGCTTGGATTCAATGGCTGAGGATTGCAGGCTCGCCTGACTCTGACAGTTAATTGCACTCTTCGTAGCTGTCTTCTCATAACTCGAGCTTTCAAGATTCTCTCTCTCGGAACTTCTCTCGATGGAATTTGGTCCACTTAATCTATTTTCGCATACAAGTTTTGGCGGCCCAAACATACATTTAGTCAGAATACAGTTAAGTCTTGATTCAAAGATTTGAGAACTTAGGCCTCTTTGAGTAAGTGCGGTACATGGGTGAGCGGGAGTTGCCGGCCATCTTGCAGAATCATTCTCGCTCTTAAGCTCCCACAGCTCTTTTGACAGAGCCCAAACTTGCAGAAGCTATTTTAGAATTTGGAAGCATTGGTTCAAACATACTACTTAGTCAAAATCGAGTTAAATGGGGTTACTAATTGGCCAGGCCTGTGCATATATGGTTTAGTTGCACAGTGGCACCTTCCTCCAATGGACAGTTGACATGGAGCTGACAGTTCAAGGCATGTTAGTGGCAGCCTTCAACATACTGATCAAGCATAGGTTCATATCCTAGCAGGCGCGGAGCGGGATGAGCCGCCTGCACCTAAAGGTGAAGTGTCATGATAGATCTGTGTGCACTGGGTCCACTAATTCAAAGTCAAAGTACATGCGCTTCGGTGGCTTATTTGTCACTCTTGAGGCGTGCCTGGGCTGGAATGATAACATCCATAATGACTCGCAGCTTGTCAAAGTTGGCTTCATACATATCCAAGAAGCTCATTCTGGACAGGATTGAAGATCTTAGTTGTGAACGATCTTCAATCATAGGCCCGCAAAACCCCGGCAGCGAAAGCGGCATTTGAGCCAAGAATATCCGAGCCGTGTCTCAGCTTCCGACTCTCTGGGATGCGGATCGGAGGTGTGCCAGAACTTCAATGATATGCCAGCAAAAGCTGCGGATTTGCCACGAATAAGTGAGCCTCTGTCTGAGTATGAGACACGGCTCGCTTATTTGTGGCAAAGCGGGAGCTTTTGCACCCCGATGGTTGAAGTTCCGGTGCACCTCAACTTCGATCATACGGGTGCAAAAGCTCCCGCTTCGCCACAAATAAGCGAGCTGTGTCTCATACTCAGACATAGGTACTTGAATATCACCTAGACTGTCTTATTGCTAAATGTGATTGGCAGATATGCAGTGCTCGATCTGTCATAACGAATCATATGACATTTGCAGAAGAGACTCCGGCGCACCTGAAAGTGGATGAATTTGGCGTTCATTCAAAATACGGACGTGGCATCAGGCTTCCGGTGCACCTCAAATTCGCAACTGACGATTGATTGAAGCCCTTTGCTGCAGCATTCTCACGATTCGACTCATGCGAATTGTCATGCAATAGGTCAGCCAGAGGAACTTCTTATGTCGCGTATCAATTCACTTCATCTTATATGGTCATTAATAATAAACAAGAACCCCAATGAAATCCCACTCTAGCCATTTCTAATTCAAGATACAACAATTCCAACATCAGAACTTTGATTCACTTCAACATTGAAGAGAGAAAGATTCATCTTTGCCAGTATAGTGTCCCTTACAAACGACCTTTTTGACTATTTGTATCAGTCAAGAAGATTATGTGTTGCTTGAATGTCTAAAGAGGCATACCTTGATGAAGCGTCTAACACTCTAAAATTAATGGTTCATCAGACTGCAACGTGTCTCCAATCTCTGTCAGCCACTTCGTATGGTCCTCACAAGCCTCCAGAATCCGGTATATCATCGATGTCGTGATGTTAGGTCAACTCATCAAGCCATGCAGAACTCTCATTTGCGCAACTTCAGATTGTTGGTGGAGATCACTCGCACGGTTATCGTAGCCACCAGGACCTGTATTCAGTAACCATGTACTATGTGGTACTCAGTTTTGCCCTAGCCGTACAACTCGTGCAAATGCCTGCCGCTGCTCATTCAATACCCAAAATTTCTGAGTTATTACTGCATGATTTGCAGCTGTAAGATTTAGGCCTGTCCCGCCCACTTTGGGTGTGGTTATGAATACAGAGGGATTTCGTGAATCCTGGAATTTGAGTTGCATTTCTGTGCGTTCATCATTGCCCATTTCGGCATACATGTGGAATATATCCACATTATCCACGAAACACTTGGTTAGCCACCGCTTCAAATGACGAACTAGGCCAGGAAGAGGACAAAATACCACAGCCTGTTGTGGAGGAGGTGCACTGGGTGGTGCATTTTCGATTCTCTCCTCTGGAAGCAGCGTCTCTCTTCATGCATCATCTTGGTCAGGTTCGGGATACTCTGCAGGTTCCTTGACAAGCATTGGCAAAAATGTCTCTCTCAGAAATCAGGAAATCGGAGATTCCACCCAGGTATCGAGTGGCCATTCATTGTGCCATTGTCCAGAATCATCGTTGCGATCCTCGGTGTCTCCCAACACTCACGAGATGCATGCTAGCCGCCATCTATGAACCCTCCATGCTCCAGAAGCACCCCATGAAGTGTACCTCTCCACCAGGGTCTTCAGATGTGCTTGCTCTTCCTCAGTTCACTCGAGATCAATGAGGTGTGCTTTCTCCTGTGGTATCTGGACGAGTGGTTTTCCATTGGCGAGTTTCGATTCTGACCACTGCCTGACTGTCCATGGCTTTGCAATCTGACACATCCGGTGCGCCGCATCCTGTTGAGCTTCTTCGTCTTTAGTCTGGATAGCATGCATCAAACTCTTCGCAGCGGAACACAATGCCTCAGCACCATGCTTTTCCATCACAGTATCATCCTCTGGATCTTCAGGCGCACCTGAAAACAGCCACATCATCTGAAAACACCAGTCATAGAGTGAATGGAATCCTGGTGTAGCTGTGACTCGAAGTTTGAATCCAATTTTCGCATTCATCTCAATTTGCCAGCCCACACTGTTTTTAGTCTTATACCGATGTGACTCATCGAAAATCCCAAAACTCCATGCACAGTAGGAGAGTTGGCCGTGACTTGATGGTTTCACTCTGGATGTTAAGGTATCATACGACACAAGGTGGATATTCCATCGGTTTTCTGGCTTGTTAATACTGGTGTTCAGATCCTTGTGGGTGAGATTAGCATTTTCGGTGTGCAATAAGTTGACGAGTTTGAAATTGGTTCCATGTGTCATCTTTTTGATAACACTTTTGAAGGTCTCAGCTACTCCGGGCATTGTTACCACCAGGATTGGTTCAAGGGCTGAGATCAGTGCTGGATCCCCGTGGGGTGGTGTTGACTGGATCTCCGACAGGCGGCGGGGCACGGAATTCAATCTCTGGGGCAGATACCACTCCTGCTCTTCACCGACAATGCTGGGAAAGTCGTTGTGCGCCAATCTCACCCACTCTTCAAGGGTATTCCCCCATAAAATGGACAGTGGCAACCCCATTACAACTTTCTCAGTCACCAATTTGCAAAGCATTGCCACTGCAACCGAGGTGAAAGTCTTTCCAAGTCCTATTTCATGCAGCACCAGTGCTCCTGGCATATCAGCATCCCAAACCCATCTCCTCACAATGAACCAGATGGCCCAAACCTGGTGCGCCAAAAACTTAGTTCTGGGCAGGCCTGGAATTGAATACTTGCGGCCTGGAACACGGTCATCTGTTGATTGGCGAATAGGATGTGCATTCAGCAGTCTGACTGCTTCATCAAGACACTTGTGTTCAAATTCGTTGTTGATTGTGTTGAGAACCGTATTCAGTACTGAGCTTGTATTTTCTGGATCGAGGACCTCCTCACGATCCTCCACTTGCTTCTGAACCTCCCTTGCACTTTTGTCCTTGTTCTTTTCATCCTCAATGATCTCTTTCAGTTGCTCGGATGTAAGCTGGGCAGATAAGCTCATATTCCGGTGCTCCAGAAATTCATCTCATTGTTAGGTATTTCACAGAGAAGCAACCATTTGAATGCATACATGTGGATGGAATATAATTAATTCTATTCTTTCAATCAGAACTTACATCAATACAAGTATCATTCTCGTGCCCACCATCCTCCTCTCCCTTGTCTTCTCCCTCTCTTCCACCCTCTTCAGAACCTTACAATGTCTATGTATGATGATTAGCAGTTGCTCACGTCTAGCCTTAACATGGCTAGCACGGATTACCTTTGTCGGCCTAATTATGTGCTCGGCAATCTCCTTCCCTGTCGCTCTCATCATTTCTACCAAAAATATCTTCACATTATGTCCAAGTTTCAACTTGAAAGCATTTGAAAGGCAACAGTTGTACGAAATCTGGCCATATATGGGGTCATTGATCATTTGCCCTAGTTTGTATATTCCCATATACTCTTCTTCCAATTCGTCCTGCTCCAAGGTGCACTTGAACATTGATCTGAGAATGTGTGGCTCTTTCAGGCCGCCGTTTTTGTCGACGAAATCAACCAACTCCTCCCAGTGCCTCACATCTGTATACGAGGCTTGGAGTTGTTTGGGGGCTGGAACCATATCCTTGCCATTCGACACCCAGTGAATCATAACCGAGAATGTTGTATTTGGCAACTCTGTGAGTTTACTTCTAGCCGTTGTGCCTGCGTGCTCTCCCAAATGCGTCGCCGGTGGCTTGTTGCCTCGCCTTCCTTTATTTCTCACCTCTTGAATTTCGCTTGCACATTTCTTTCAAAACATCTCCACCCACTGCTGGCGAATCCATTGAGCATTATCAAAATTAACCAATGGCAGCCAGTTCTTGAATGTCGCCAAAAATTCTGCGACTGCCGTCTCCCAGTGCAGGGGTGTATCTCGAACTTGTTTCAATCGGTTCTGCCCCCGGATAATGGACCGATGCTTCTTCTCGAGCAACCCAGCCACCCATACTTTCTTCCACTTGTTGAATGCACTGTAGTTGGCCTGCCCCATCCTTTCGGCAAATTGCTTCAAGGAGAACTCCATTTGCTTCAGGCTAATTGGGGGTTTGCCTTCTGCACCGCCCAAGTCCGACGAATCGTTGCTCTGATTAGCTGCATCATATTCGTTGTAGGACATCTCCGGCAATCGGGGCAATTCTGTAATCCCTGCGACATCTGTTTTCCGCGGTTCCGCTGGTGGCTGGAATCTATTCATCGGGAGGCTTGTGGGGTATCTCCCAGGTGCGCCGGAAGGAGGTTGAGGTGGAGGAGTCAAGCTGGAAGATGTTGGCTGATTGAGTGGATAATTTCCTGGTGGTCCTGGAGGCACTCTCGGTGCACCTGGAGATGATGGCCCATGTCCTGGGAACCGCAGAGGGGGGAACATTTGAGACCCGCCATAACCACCTTGGTGCAGGTCATATCCTTGCCACGGTGGCCCAGAACTTGGATATTGTTGGCTTGCACTGCTGGTAGGTTGTGAACTGTGTGTCATGTTGAATGGAGAACGGTGATAAAACTGCGGAGCGCCTGGAAATGTCTGCTGTGAAGGAGGGTAACCGTACCCTTGCGGTGGATATTGATTGGTGTGGTTCCCAAATTGACTGTCTTTGCGAGTGGCATGGGGTGTACTTTTATCTGGTGATTCTGAATTGTCGTCACCGCGTTGTTGCGAGCCAAATTGGCCACCAGGTGGAGCCATATTCACTGTCTTCTGTGGAGATCCTTTCGTCAACATGCTCTGTTAAACAAAGATAGTGGTAAACTACTATAGATGCGAGACGAGATATAGAATCAATTGGAGTATGGTTGAGTATATTGCAGTTAGCAGTGACCTTCGGCGGAATGAAGGGCTTCTTATATCCTATTCTGTTGTCACCATCTGTGGTGTTTCACTACACCTTTGATCCATGAAACCAACCCGGGCCTTGAGAAAAAGAAACCTTAACCACACAGATCCCTCTTTTCTTTGTTATATGCTCGAATTCATATACTAGGATATTGGATAGGTGCTCACCTTCATACGCATCGATGACTTTACAGGTCATAGAAGGGATATGATATGATATCTCCAGGAACCCAACAAGAACTATATCCAGTATGAAGGTTAGCACGACTAGGGATATCACACATAAGTTGTGCGTGTATGACCTTGCAACCTCATTCAATATGAGGCCTGTGAGTCGAGCAGCAACAGTGATTGCTTCCTATTGAGCTCCTTGCCTATTCATCTTAGTTCTCCTCATGATCCACGCTCCAGTCCAGGATCGTTACTGAAGCAAACATCCTACCAGCCTTATCAGTTCACGATGATCAATGCCC
>Ga0307515_10022854_pt1 | contig 11000 bp, 10 predicted proteins | sample 17_EM_MG_FD_194513 | JGI IMG/M metagenome (GOLD analysis project Ga0307515, IMG submission 194513) | Populus trichocarpa ectomycorrhiza microbial communities from riparian zone in the Pacific Northwest, United States - 17_EM | ecosystem: Host-associated > Plants > Roots > Unclassified | place...
TTTAAGCTAAAAAACATACAGGATATCAATTAAAATCTATTCTTAATTAAGAAATAGATATGATTGTTAATTATAGACGAGGCAAAACAAACACGAATACAAAAATATGATGACACAAATAAACCTTTATTACCCACTTTGGAAAAGATACCTGCCAGTATTTGCTATCCAAATTAAAAAGGCAATAACAGAAGAGCAAGAAATTAGCTTTACTAAATCTGATTTACATAATTTAGGCAATAGAAATAAGGCAGATTATTCATTCAGTCTGGAATTAGAAAATGGTAAAGTAAAAAATAACATTTCAGCATCTGCGGTAGCTAGAGATTTATATGATGTTTTGCTCAGTAGCCCAAAAATAAAGGAATTATTGCAAGACAATCATTTTAAGTTCAGTTTAGGTAAAGCTTATGTTTTAAAAATTACTTCACTAAAAGAAGCATTTATTGATGCAGAGTAATAAGATTTATATAAAGTTGAGTTAGATATTTTTATATATTTGCGACCAGATTGGTCCCGTAGTTCAACGGATAGAATAGAAGTTTCCTAAACTTTAGATATGAGTTCGATTCTCGTCGGGACCACAAATGAAAGCCACCAAATTGGTGGCTTTTTTAGTTTGAAGTAATTTATATTGGGTTGGTGAGCGCCAACCAAGATGAACAGGTTGTTGATAGGGATAAAATAAATGAACATATAATCATCATCTGTTCATTTATTTCGTAAAATTGGACATATAGATATAAGGGGTTTATAAGATCAACTAAAAGCAAATCATCGTGAAGTATTTCCTAACCATTGCATTTTTCTGTCTTTCCATTTTAGCCGTGGCACAGGTTCCGCCAAAAAGAGTGGAATCTGGGGATATTTATGGTGACCCTGTTTCTCCTTTGTATAAAGGAGGAAATGGATCAGCCTACCAAGGTGCGGGATATTACCAAAAGGATGGTAAGTATGGGTTTGTTTACCCTGAAGGTGTAAAACAGGAAGCTATTTACGACAATATTAGTTTTAGTGCCAATGGATATATCGTTAAGAAAGGTGAACGCTATGGAATAGCAGACAAAAAAGGGCTGCTGATTGGTGAAATGGGATACGATAGTGTTGGAACGATGAATGAAAATGCCTATATCGTAAAGAAAAAAAATGAGTATGGCATCATTTCGAATATTGGTGCAAAGATCCTGTCTGTAAAATACAATAAGATCCTGTTTTTCAATAACGCTGTTTCCATTGTACAGGCCAAAAATAAAGATATTGAACTCGTGTTTAATAAGGAGGAAAAAGTATTTCCTCAAAAAATTCAATATGCTGCCTTGTACGCCAATCTTGTAGTTATCAAGGTTGATGGAAAGTTCGGCGCTGTAAAAGATCAATTGATTGTACCCTTAGCCTATGATAGCCTATTTGTTAGCAGTGCACAGGCTCGTACCAATCAAGCGCAAATAAAAAATACCGTAAAAAGAGATTCTCCAATCGATAAGTCTAATCAATTCAGGACCGTTAACGTACTAACTGTGCAACAGGGTAATAAATATGGCCTTTTAGATAGCGATGGAGGGGTTATCTATCCAGTAGCTTATGATGCGGTATCGAACCAAGACTCCTATAAATACTATACGGTTAAAAAGGACAACCTATATGGGATCTACTTTATCAATAGCAAGAAGAAAACGGGTATTGATTTCGACAAGGTTTACGCAGATGGTATTGGCTATGTAATGGCTACCAAAAACCAAAAAGCGGGTGTGTTTGATCTTATGGGTAAACAGCTTGTTGATTTTGAGTACGATCCTGAATTTATCATGCAGTACAGCATTGGTTTTAGAATTACAAAGAATAAAAAGAGGGGCATTGTTTCAAAGGATGGGACAATACTGGTACCTCCTATCTACGACGACGTTGATCCCTTTTACGAAAGTGGACTTCGTGACTTTGTAAAAGTAAAATCTAATGAAAAGTTTGGTCTTGTAGATTTGAAAGGTAAAACCATCATTCCTGTAGCATTCGAATGGATAGGGGAAGAAAAGGGGCTATTAAAGGTAGTAACCGTTGACAGGAAATTTGGCCTCTATGATAAAACAGGGAAAGTAATAGTGCCAGCGGAATACGTATGGATTAACAATAGTGATACAGAAAACAGCAACCTCATTGTTCTAGAAAAGGGAGATGGCTCTTACAACTTCATGCATAAAAATACCAAGCAGTTACTCTTAAAGGAGAATGTAAGTGATTATGGTTATGTGCTGGATGAAGATGGGCTATTAAATCCGTTTAGTTCGGCTCCTAAACATTTACTTTATGTTAAAGGCAAAAATGGGAAGTTTGGTATGCTAAATGAAGCTACCGGGCTACTGGATATTCCGATGGTTTATGATGAGATCATTCAGCATTTCGACAACTATTATAGTGTAAGAAGTGGAAAGAAGTACGGCTTAATTAATGCTGAAAATAAGCAGATCATTCCCTTACAATATGATGCCATCAATATTAATTTGATACGCACCGATGATGCGGTTATCGTTGCCAAAGGAAATAAATTTGGCACAGTAAACCTTAAAGGTCAGGTACAGATCCCTTTTCAATACGCTAATCTCGAACGAATTTCATACGCTGGTTTATATAAAGCGAAGGTTGGAAAGCACTATCAAATTGTTAACGGAAAAAATGAAATCATCAACAAAGGCCCGTTTGACGAAGTGGCAAAATTCGAAGAAAATGGCGGTGTTAATAGCGAAAGTCTCACTTTTTTTAAGGGAAAGATGAGGGTGATCAATAGTAAGGGCGCATTTATTACTCCTGAAACTGCCATGTTACCACACATTGGCTACAAAACTTTTGATGAACTGAAATGGGCGCTTATTACAGCTTTAGATAGCAAAGATGATTCTTTGTTGAAAGATTTTTCCGTAAAAATTGCCCCCTCCGCACATATCCTATACTATCTAAAGGAAAACCTATTTAGTAAGCAGTCGCTTCGATATACAGACGTAAATACGGTAAGGGAGAAATACTATTCAGACCTGTTAAGGTTTAAGCTGCATGACTGGAATAAAAGTTCAAACTTCTCCTACAACAGGGCTTCACTTACTAAGGTTAGGGATTACACGATGTACCAGAATGGATTTGTAACGAATCAAAGAACCACCGACCATGCTTTTGGAGATACCCGATTCATGGAAAAGGTATTGAGAAATGCCTTTAAAATAAATGGCTATTGGATCAGCTCGTATTTTATGTTCCGTAATTTTGATCGTTTCGAGCCTTAGCTTAAAAATAAGGGGATCAAAATGGTTTGAAGCTAGGTGGCTTTTGTGGATTGAAGTAATTTGTATCGGGTTGGTGAGCCACCAACCAAGGGAAAAAAGGGATCAAAATGGTTTGAAATTGGTGGCTTTGTTTAGCTTTGAAGTAATTTAATCTAAAGATCTCTTAAAATCCAGAATTTATTACCTCAAGGGAGGCAAACTTGAAGACGAAGAGGCATTCTTTAATGTAAATTAAATTATTTGGTCTGTGCGAAAAAAAAACTATATTGTATTGTTTAAATTAGCTCAAACTCAATATGACTTTTATTGCAAGTGTTATAGCTAAAGAAGGTGTTGCTATTATCGCCGATTCTTTAGTGACGACATCTAAGCCTACTTTGGATTTTCAAACATTTCAAGATTATCTCAGTAAGGTTTCGAAAGAGAATGAAAAAGAAATTGTACTTAATACAAAAGAGATAGCCAAATTATTTAAGGTTAAACCTTCTCATACTAAAGATTATGAAGATAAACTTTATAAATACGATAAATTTACTGCGATCACCACCGCTGGATCCTCGAGTATAAATAACAAAAGAATTAAGAAGTTGATTAGCGAAGCTATCAAGACATTAAAACCTAATGGTAGAAATAGTGCTAAAGAAATAATTGACAAAGTTGATAAACTAAAGGAGTTTATTATAAAAGAAGTTAAGAAATTCCTTGAGAAAAATCCAAGAATTAGTGAAACGATCTTTTTGACAACATTTTATTCTCCGACATCGAGTAAAACAACGATATATAAATTAACAGTCAATAAGGCGATTCAAAAAGATCTCATAGATTTAGATTTTGAATATGTAAGTATTGTCCAGCAACCAGACCAATTTCGGGTCGTCTGTGACGGACAAAATAGACTTGCCGAACGGTTGCTTTTTGGAGATTTAAATGGTTTATTTGAAATAATTCCTAGAATAGTTGAGAAGATTGCAAAAGACTTCAAACTTCCAGCAGAAAAAGTTGGTGAAGATTATCTGATTGAGGTGTTTAATGACAAGTCTATAATAGATGATCAGATGATGCAGGATATGAAAATTTATAGATTGACGGAGCTAAGTCTCCAACAGGCAGTAGACTTAGCAACTCTTCTTATGAGAATTGAGATTGATATTCAAAAATATACAGAAAACATTCCTACCGTTGGAGGTGTTATAAAACTAGCAGTTATAGATAACGAAGGGTTCCGTTTTATATCTGGAAATGAAATAGTTAAACATGAAATATTTTAATTGAAAAATTATAACTTTGCACTATGAAAACAGCAAAAAGTACAACAAACAAGTATTCCGCTTATAGGGATTTTTACAACAAAGTTGTAAAAGAAATGAAATCGGCTGATTCAAGAAGAGAGAAAGAACTAAGGAAATGTATTGCAAATGATCTAGATGCTACTCTTAAAGGTAAGGATTTGGTTATAGAGGGAAACTTATGTAGCTTGTAAAGGTTAATAATAATTTTTTTAGATTTATTATTAAAGAAGGATATTAACAATTGATCATTTAACACTCTCAAAAATAACAATTGACTGAATTAGCAGATAAAGAAGGCCTTACGCCAGAAGAAAAGAATGCTCTGTTAGCTAGAATTAATGATTTTATTCAATGGCTAAATGAGAAATCAATAATAAAAGAGACCAATAATATTCAACATACTTTTGATCTTCCTTGGGCCGATGCTGATTGGATAATGAAAGTAGATATTAGAAAAAATAAAGTATCCTTTAATACATTTATAAGTGATAAATGTACGTTTGAGTATTATGAAATCGTTGTTCTTCATGAGTTCTTCCATCTTGCAGTTCAGAAAGTTCCTAATAAAGATGACGCTACCAAAATAAAGGATGACTTTGGTGCTGAATTAATGAAGTTAATTGATATTGAGGCAGATTTTTACGTTGCACTTTATTTAAAAGAGAGATGCGGTTATACCTTGGTTAAATATTGGGAAAGAAATAGAGAGGGTGCTATTGTTTTTAGCGATCGATGGATTCGAGCAAAAAAGTTTGAAAGATTTTTGGGGACTTTATTAAGTATAACTAAAATGTTTTTGGTGTACCCGACTGATGGGAGTTCTTTTTCGGCATATGATTTGTACCTACCTACCGTAAGCCCGATTTATACGGAAGATAGCTTACATGTTTTGATTATTAAGAAGGAGCATATCTATTTTGAAGAAATAAAAGCTAGCTATCAGGATTTTATAGATTTAAAAAAGTGCTATCAGGATGTAAAGTCTTTTTCAATTAGCGGATATGTTAAAACCCTTATTGAAATATCTTGTAAGGCACTAAATTTAGAAATTCCCGAAAAAATAATAGAGGAAATTAACGAGATAAAAAGTAATTAGTATGAAAATCGACGGAAAAAAAGAAGAAGAGATTGTAGTACATTGGTTGGAAAATCACGGTTATTACAAAGTCGTCCAGGATAATAATATGATTGTTGCCGATGGCAAGATGAGGAAAATGGTTATTGCTCTTGAACAAAAGCACATAGAAATAGCTAAAGAAGAAGCTTCCAAACGTCATCGAGAAGCTTGGTTGGCGGTCGTTGAGTCTGAAGATGACGACGACATAAGTTGGACCGCAATTAAATAGACGACAGGATATAAGATAAATATGAGGGAGACTTGTTTGATCAAACCAGACTTATTGGCATTTATTAACTTATAACCTATTGTTTTTTGTATTGCAAAAGTGTAAAAACTAAAAAGTCACCAAATTGGTGGCTTTTTTAGTTTGCAGGGATTTTACCCATAAGACTAAGGACTCAAATTTTAGCTAAGCTCTTAACAACTTCCCTAAAACTATTAAGAGCACTTTCCATATTATCTATTATTTCCTGAGTTAAAATTTCTGGCTCTGACAAATTGTCCAAATCAACATAATTATCGTCTTTTAGCCAAAAAATATCAAAATTAGTCTTGTCACGTTCTAATATTTCATTATAAGAATATTTTCTAAATCTTCCACTTAAATTTTCTTCACTCCACCTTTCTTCGAGTAGTTCCTTATTTTGCGCATTATAGCAATTCACAAATGGAGTTAAATGTTCATATTTAAGAATCTGTTTTTTCAACGTCTGATGAACTTTACCTCGCCGAATTCACGACAGTAGGCAAATTTTCTCTTCCAACAACTGTTAAATATACATCATTAGATGACAAGAATTTTGCACTACCAAGAATTGTCATTAAAATTGAGTATGAGTTAAAATAGATATGATTGATGAATGTGTAGATACTCAAAAGAGTTTGAAATCTGTCTTGTCGGGACATTTAAAATCCATTCTCATGCTTTAGTATATTAATAATCAACTGTAAATCTTCCAAAAAAGAGTTTGAAATCGGTGTCTTTGAGACCACCAAACAAAAGCTGGCTTTTTTAGTTTTGAAGTAATTTGTAGCTGGTTGGCGAATCACAAACCAAGGGTTAAAGTTAGGCTGTTTGTTTTACAGGAATAATATTTAACTTCAATATATGTTTGACCTACGAGATTTATTATTTACTTCACCCAAAAGTAGAAGAGGTAAAATCATATACAAATTGTTTCTGACTTTATTATTGCTAAGTGGCATAGCTTGGGTTGTATGGCAAATAGTCTTAATCTTGAAGAGACCTGTCTAAAAAAGCACTGTTCATCATTTATTTAATTTTAAACAAATGCATAAATATTGCTCTTAGCCTTTTAGAATTTGGACCAGATCATCGTTGATGTAATACACCTCTTTTCCGTCCTTGGCTGGACTCAATATTTTAGCGGCAACGAGTTCTCCAAAGTATTTGGTTAAAGTAGTTCTAGAAGTTATACCCAAAATTTTTCCAATGAATTTTGGTTTGATGTAAGGTTGGCTAAAGATTGTCTCGTTTACTTCTTTGTTATACCACTTGATAGTTATCTTGCCATGGGTAAGTGTTGCCTCCATTTGGTTAAGAATACTTGTGATCAATTGGCTGGTCAATTCTGCTGTTTTTTCGACAGCATCTAGCATATACATAACCCATGGTTTCCATGACCCCTTTTGTGTAACCCCTCTCAAGTGATGATAGTAATCGTCTTTGTTAATCATAATGTACTTGGAAAGATAAAGCACGGGTTGTCCCAATAGCCCTTTATTCACTAGATACAAAAGGTTTAATATTCTACCTGTTCTTCCATTCCCATCAGAAAATGGATGTATTGCCTCAAACTGGTAATGAGCGATGCACATTTTGATCAGTGGATCTGTCGAATATTTCTTATCGTCATTTAGGTACTCTACTAGATTTTCCATTTTGGCTTCTATGATACCCGCTCCCCTAGGAGGAGTGTATATTACCTCACCTGATCTGAATTCGCTTTGTCCGCGTCTAATCACAGTAAGTGTCTGTGGAGGTCTAATTCCGGCAGTAGAATTCTTAATCTGCCTAAAGGTGCTGATAATGCCACTTATGTCTATCATTCCTCTTGATTGAATAACGTTATAGCCCTCCCAAAGTGCCTCTCGATAACGGAGTACTTCCTTGGTAGCAGGCTTTATATTCTCTTCGCGAACTGTTTTGGAAACTGCCTTGTATAATTCATCTTCTGTGGTGAATATATTTTCTATTGCGGTCGAAGTCTGCGCCTCTTGAAGTGCAATGGTATTGATTAGCATGGTTGGGTTCGGCAGACGATTGATACTAGAGTTTGTAGTTGCCAGTGCTCTAGAGGAAGTAACGAGCTTTTTCATCACTTCTACGTCCTCCTCTATATTTTTAAAAGGAGGTAGCAGAGGGAGGTCGTTGAAGGGTTGAGTTCTATCGTACTGCATATGTTCAGTTTTTTCTTGACATTGGACGCATTACAAAACTACATATATTAGGTGGACATATAAGCGATACGAGTTCATTATTTTAAATAAAGTGAACACGTTGCGAAAATAGAATAAATAACTGAACATAAAGCCTGAATATGTCCATTTATCCCTTAAAATTGAACATATAGAAAGAGATGTTTTTATGGTGGCTTTTTTAGTTTGCCGTAATTTAATATGTTTGCTGAATCACAACCAAGGTAAAAGAACTAGCGAGTACCATCGCAAACACCCTTAAAATAACCAACAGATTCCGCTATTCCTGCTAATGGATCTTTCATGTCTTTTTCATACTCCAAACTACAAGAGCCTTTATAATTAACCTTTCTCAACATTTTTACAAATGCCGGAATATCAATTACACCACGACCAAGTTCACAAGTTGTACCTTTATTTGCCGCTTCTGTTACGTTCTTTAAATGCATGTCAAAAATCCGTTTGGAGTACTTCTGTAGGTCTACCACCGAATCTCGTCCATCTCTTTTGTTATGTCCCATATCAAAGCATATACCCACACGTTGATCTAGGTTTTTAATGCGGTTGTAAATGCTTTCTGCATTTGGATATAGTTTGTCTTCGGGGCCATGATTGTGAATGGCGTAGCGAATATTATATTCTTTTGTCTTTTGGGCAACGTATTCGAGATCAGCATGAGCTGGAATTCCTATCAATAAATCAACACCAACCCTTTTTGCATAATCAAATGCCTTGTCAATCTCTTCCTTTGTTTTGGTGTATATAGGGCCCACGGCATATCCAATTACGTTATTGTCCTTCAATTTAGCATGAAAGGCTGCAATTTCTTCTGCTGTGCTTTTAAAAGGCAAATGAAAGTCTTTGATACAGAGGTAATGCACATCAACCTTTTTCATCATTTTAAGTGATTCATCAAGGTTAAAATTAACAAAGCTATAACCTGCAATTCCTAATTTAAAAGAGTCTTCTCCAGCGACATAACTTTTAGCGGGTGCTGCTAAAACTGTTGGGATATTTATCAGGGTTGTTGCGGCTACGCCCAATATTCCTGTTTGCAAAAAATTTCTTCTTGTTGTCATTTTAATTCTATCAGTAGCCTAAAGTTAATATTAAAATTGGCTGGGAACAAAATACGACAAAGTTACCAGTTTTTGCCCTCCTTCATTTCTTAGACTAATAAAATATCTTGAAAAAGAACTTGCAGCTGTTTATCTTTTAAGTGAAGAGCCACCAACCAAGGGAAAGGAGTTCGATTCTTGTCTGAATAACAAAATGGGTGGCTTTGGATGAAAATTTAAAGGCTTTTTGTTATGTTAGAATTATTATTCCATTTTCTAAACTATAACTTCATTATGGTCAAAAACTTTTTCTTTTTATTCATAACAATTTTTATTTCACAGATTGGATGTAAGTCTGGTCGAGGACCGGAGCATAATGAGGTTAAAGAATTTGAAGGAGTAATCACCTTTCACGAAATTGATAAAACTATAGAGGGAATGAATATTGATGATACTGTTAAGGTCTATTATGCGAATGGAAATTACGTTGCCTTTCACTCAGAGCGAAGTTCAAAATTCCATATAGTTAAAGATTATTATTTTAATGGTAATTATCCCCTAAGATTGTTTGTCGATAATACCTCTGATACTCTTCGGTCGTTAAAGTTAGATTCATCATTTGGGAAACTTGAAAGCTTTAGAGTAAAAAAATTGAATGAAAAAATACTTTCACGCGAGTGTGAAACAGTTGAGTTTAACATAAGTTTTGATGAAAAAGGGATGAAAACTTATACGAATACTATTTTTACATTTTCAAGAGGATATTTACAAATAAATAAAGAGCATTTCAAGAACTGGAAATTAGGTTTTTTTAATAAATTTATCGATGAATCTGGGGTCTACTATTTAAAATTTAAATCAGTTCAATTTGATAGCTCACATACAAAGATTTTAAGCAGCAAATCTTATGAGGCTATTTCTGTGAGCGAAGAAAAAATAAATCCAAAAATATTTGTTATTGATCCACAAAAAATCAGATAGCCAAACTAAACCTGCTTTTTGATAAATGTTGACAATACAAAATTTTTCCAATCAGCAACAATTTCCAAAACAGAAAAACCAGGGGAAACTGTATGTTTAACCCCTGGCATTCTTACTAACCAAATGTATCTTAATTTTTTATTTTAGCCCATCAGCTACTCCAACATAGGCTGGCTTTCTTATCAATCCTTCTGTCCATAAACCAATTGGTTCTCCAGCTCTCCAGCTTGAGCTTGCTGGACTATCTTGTGGAGCCCATATCGTAATTCCGTAACGCTGAGCTGCTGGAATAAGTTCAAAATATCTTTTTACTACATATTTATACATTTCGGCCTGAGCTGCATATTGCTCTTTTGTTACGGCTGGCGTTTTGATATTGCCTGCAAAGCCCATATCTAATTCAGATATCTTGATCAATTTACCTGTTGCTGCTAACAAGGTGAACATTTCATCAATTTTTGCTTTATCTGAAGTAGCTACGATATGCATTTGAGTTCCAATCCCATCGATTTTTGCGCCTTTATCTTCAAGGTATTTTACATAGGCAATTAAGCCTTTACATTTATCAATACTATATTCTAAATTATAATCGTTGATAAAGTGGATATCAGTAGCATTTCCATACTGCCTAGCCAATTGGAAGGCCTTTAATGCATAATCCTTACCTAAATAATCTTGCCAAAAGAATTCATCCGCAGCAATAGTAGTTCTACCTACAGCTGTTTTAAGTTCATAAGGCTTAGCATCATCCATTGGTTCGTTTACAACATCCCAAGCCTTAACATGATCTTTTGAAAGGGTCACCATTCCTTTAATCCATTTGTCCATGGCATCGGTTAAGATT